>Ga0265298_10000764_pt1 | contig 47267 bp, 30 predicted proteins | sample AusTroGonzalo_MG_3_FD_193486 | JGI IMG/M metagenome (GOLD analysis project Ga0265298, IMG submission 193486) | Bovine rumen microbial communities from tropical cattle in Woodstock, Queensland, Australia - Gonzalo_01 | ecosystem: Host-associated > Mammals > Digestive system > Stomach > Rumen ...
GCGTGTCTCATGATTCTTAATCCTTATCTAATTTATACTTTGATACATTCATTCCAAATTCCAGACCTTTCGACTTCACCAAATCTTCCAATTCGGCCAAAGATTTCTTACCGAAATTTCTGAATTTCAACAAATCGCTTTTATGGATGGCAACGAGGTCTCCCAAGGTCTCCAGTTCGGCGGTCTTCAAGCAGTTAAGGGCACGTACAGACAAGTCCATATCCACCAGTTTCGATTTCAGGATCTGGCGGGTCAGCTTGGAAGCGTCGTCAAACTCTTCGTTGGAAACACTCAGTTCGGGCGAATCCATGGCAATCTTTTCGTCAGAGAATAGTACGAAGTGCTGGATCAATATCTTGGCAGCCTCTTTCAAAGCTTCCTTCGGATGGATGGAACCATCGGTATCGATCTCGAACACCAACTTCTCGAAGTCGGTGCGCTGCTCCACACGGTAATTCTCAACAGTGTACTTCACATTCTTGATAGGAGTGTGAATAGAATCGATGGTGATGACGCCAATACCCTCGTGCAGTGACTTGTTCTCCTCTGCGGGAACATAACCGCGACCCTTGTCGATGGTGATTTCCATAGACAACACCACCTCGGGTTCCATGCGGCAAATCAGCAATTCCGGATTCAACACCTGGAAATAGTTCAGGAAACGGTTCATGTCACCGGCAGTGAATTTGTCCTGACCGGAGATGACGATCTTGGCGGTCTCCGAGTTGTTGTTCTCAATCTTGTTTTTGAAGCGGATCTGCTTGAGGTTAAGGATAATGTCAGTCACATCCTCCATAACACCCTGGATTGAGGAAAACTCTTGCACCACACCTTCGATTTTGACAGAAGTGATGGCATAGCCCTCGAGTGAGGAAATCAGCACGCGACGCAAGGCGTTTCCGATGGTCATACCATATCCCTGCTGCAAGGGACGGAATTCAAACTTGCCATGGAAATCGTCGGCCTCGATCATGATGACCTTGTCGGGCTTTTGAAACGTTAAAATTGCCATTTCTATTTTGTTTTGATTGTTATTTACTTCATTATCTTGTATTCCTTCTAACCGTGTAACCTTCTCACCTTCTCACCTTTATCCCCGGTCACCGGCAGCTAATCATTACTTAGAATACAATTCAACGATAGCCTGCTCGTTGATGGTTTCGGGAATTTCCTCTCTCTCGGGATAGTTCATGAACTTACCGCTCATCATGTTGCCATCCCATTCTAGCCAAGAAAAGCTGTTGGTCTTGCCACTCAGTGAGTTGGTAATCACTTCGAGAGATTTTGAACGTTCGCGAACTGCCACGATATCGCCAGGCACTAACAGTGCGGAAGGAATATTGCAGATCTGACCGTTCAACAGGATATGTCTGTGGCTCACCAGCTGACGTGCGGCGGCTCTACTCGGAGCAATACCCAGACGATACACCACGTTGTCGAGACGAGACTCGATGAGTTTCATCAAGTTCTGACCAGTGATACCTTTCTTGCGGGCAGCGGCGTGGAACAGTTTTCTAAACTGACGTTCCAGAATACCGTAAGTATATTTTGCTTTCTGCTTTTCCTGCAACTGCATACCGTACTCTGACAGTTTGGAACGTTTTCTGGACTGACCATGCTGTCCGGGAGGATAATTCTTGTGTTCAAAATATTTGTCAGCTCCATAAATGGGTTCATGGAACTTTCTTGCAATCTTGGTTTTAGGTCCTGTATATCTTGCCATTTTCTTGCTATTTTAAGGTTCTTTATACTGATGTTGATAAATTATACACGTCTGCGTTTGGGAGGACGGCAACCATTGTGCGGAAGCGGAGTCACATCGGTGATCTCTTCCACCATGATACCGGCGGCGTGAATGGTTCTGATAGCGGATTCTCTACCACCACCAGGTCCCTTTACAAAAACCTTAACTTTTCTTAAGCCAAGATCATAGGCAACTTTAGCACAATCCTGGGCAGCCATCTGAGCTGCATAAGGAGTGTTCTTCTTGGAGCCTCTGAATCCCATCTTACCAGCGGAAGACCAAGAAATAACCTGACCGTCGCTGTTGGTGAGGGAAACAATAACATTATTGAACGACGCATACACGAAGGCCTTGCCCATTGCATCAATTCTAACAACTTTTTTCTTTGTTGATTTGGTATTCTTTGCCATAATACTATTTCCTGATAATCAATTAATTACTTAGTTGCTTTTTTCTTGTTTGCAACAGTTTTCTTACGACCCTTACGAGTACGTGCGTTGTTCTTGGTACTCTGTCCACGTAACGGTAAACCGATACGATGACGAATGCCTCTGTAGCATCCGATATCCATCAGACGCTTGATGTTCATCTGAACTTCCGAACGCAAAGCACCTTCTACCTTCATCTCATTGATCATTCCACGGAGTGCTGCCAACTCATCATCATTCCATTCATTTACCTTTTTGTCATGGCTGATACCGGCTTTGTCCAAAATGGCGGCGGCAGTGCTGCGGCCAATACCATAGATGTAAGTCAAACCGATGACGCCTCTTTTGTTTTTCGGTAAATCAATACCTGCAATTCTTGCCATAGCTTAAAATCTATTTTTTAATGTTAATACTTATTATCCTTGACGTTGTTTTTCTTTCGGGTTCTTTTTGTTGATAACATAGACCACGCCGTGTCTTCTCACCACCACGCAATCTTCCGATCTTTTCTTTACTGAAGCTCTTACTTTCATCTCTATTTTATTTTTTATGATTTATGTCTGAATGTGATACGTCCTCTGGTCAAATCGTAAGGGGAAACCTCCACCTGCACCTTGTCACCGGGGAGAATCTTGATATAATGCAGTCGCATCTTGCCCGAAATGGTCGCTATGATGACGTGTCCGTTTTCCAACTGGACACGGAACATGGCGTTCCCTAAGGATTCGATGACGACACCGTCTAATTCAATGGATGATTGTTTTGCCATATCTTGATTCAATTATATTTTCTCTTCTGTTCCCAACACTTCCCCGATAAACTTGTAGGTGGATAAAACTCTGGTGCCGTTTTTGGTGATGGCGATCTGATGCTCATAATGGGCTGCCGGCTTATGATCCATGGTTCTGATAGTCCATTCATCACGCTCGCAGTAGATTTTGCGAGAGCCCATCGTAATCATCGGTTCGATGCAGATGACCATGCCTTCCCGCAGGGTGTCGCCCTTACCAGGCTTGCCGTAGTTGCACACATCCGGCTTCTCGTGCATGTTTCTGCCGATGCCGTGTCCGCACAACTCGCGAACCACACCGTAGCCGAACGACTCGCAGTAGGTTTGTACCGCATGACCAATGTCACCCGTCGTGTTTCCCTTCACAGCTGCGGCAATACCTCTATACAAAGACTCCTTGGTGCGTTCCATCAACAGTCTTTTCTCCTCCGACACTTCGCCCACCGCAAAGGTATAGGCGTAATCACCATGATAACCGTTCAGATAAGCTCCGCAGTCCACCGAAATGATATCCCCTTCGTTGAGGACCATCCCGTTTCTGGGAATGCCGTGGACCACCACATCATTCACCGAGAGGCAGAGAGAGGCGGGATAACCGTTATAGCCCTTAAAGGACGGAACTCCACCGTTGTCCCTGATGTAAGTCTCACCGATTCTGTCGAGATAAGTCAGCGGGACTCCCGGTTTGATGTACTTTGCCACTTCGGCCAAAGTTTTTCCAACAAGCAAAGAACTTTTTTGTATAATTTCTATTTCCTCTTCGCTTTTCAAGCGAATCTTGTTAAACATATTCATTAGTAAGCACCGCCGCTATAGCGACCTTTGATTCTTCCGGATTTTGTCAAGCCGTCGTAATGTCTCATCAACAAATGGCTTTCGATTTGCTGAAGGGTATCCAAAACAACACCTACCATAATCAAGAGGGAGGTACCGCCGAAGAACTGGGCAAACTGCTGGTTCACACCAAACAATCTCACGATAGCCGGCAGGATAGCCACGATAGCCAAGAAGATAGAGCCGGGCAACGTAATTTTGGACATGATGTCCTCAATCAGCTGAGCGGTCTGCTTACCAGGTTTCGTACCCGGGATAAAACCACCGTTTTTCTTCAGGTCCTCAGCAATCTGCTGCGGGTTGATGGTGATAGCGGTATAGAAATAGGTAAACAGGATAATCATCAGGAAGAACACAATATTGTATCCCCATCCATTATAATCGATGAAGCTGTGCCAGAAACCACCGGTTGACTGTTCAGTTACAGAAACGAAAGTCAAAGGCAGGAACATGATGGCCTGGGCGAAGATGATAGGCATAACACCCGCAGCGTTCACTTTCAGAGGCAGGAAGTTACGCACACCACCGTACTGCTTGTTGCCCACGATTCTCTTGGCATACTGTACCGGAACACGGCGAGTACCCTGGACGAGCATGATACAGAAAGCGATAATCAGCATCATGACCACCAATTCGATGATGAAGATGATAGGACCACCGGCGTTGTCGCTGATACGAGCGATGAACTCAGCTCTCAAAGCGAAAGGCAGACGGGCGATGATACCGATCATGATGATCATGGAAATACCGTTGCCGATACCGTTGTCGGTAATACGCTCACCCAACCACATGATGAACAGGGTACCTGAAATCAGGAGGATAAAAGAGGTAACGGCGAACACGGACAGATGACCGAAGATAGGGGTAAGCATTGTCGGTGAAATAGCGCCGCTGAACTGTCCCTGGATGTTGGCGATATAGGCGGGGCCTTGGATAGCGACCACAGCCACGGTCAGGTAACGGGTAATCTGGTTCAGTTTCTTTCTACCGCTTTCGCCTTCCTTCTGCAAACGCTGGAAATAAGGCACTGCCAAGGTCATCAACTGGATAACGATGGAAGCGGAGATATAGGGCATGATACCCAAGGCGAAGATGGAGGCATTGGAGAACGCACCACCAGAGAACAGGTCCAACATACCGAGCAGACCTTCCTGTGCCGACTTGGTAAATGCCGAAAGTGCACCCGGATTGATACCCGGAAGCACCACATGAGCACCCAAACGATAGATCAGGATGATAAAGAGCGTATAGAGAATTCTCTTTCTCAAATCCTCGATTCTAAAAATGTTTTTTATGGTCTCGATAAATTTTTTCATGAGATGTAAAATATGTATTATTTATACTTGTTATTCAGCAGCGGGAGTCTCCACTTTCTCTCCGATAACGATAATCTGGCCACCAGCGTTGTTGATAGCGTTTTTAGCAGTTTCTGAGAAAGCATGAGCGGACACCTTCAAAGCGGCTTTCAATTCTCCCTTGCCCAGCACCTTGACCAAGCAGTTTTTCTTGGCCAAACCGTTGGCGTGCAACACTTCGGGAGTAATCTCCGTGATATTCTTGTTTTCTGCCAAAGTCTGGAGAGTTCCGATATTGATGGCGTTGTATTCCACGCGGTTGATGTTCTTGAAACCTCTCTTGGGCATAATTCTGTAGATAGGCATCTGACCGCCTTCGAAACCGATTTTGCGGCTGTAACCAGATCTGGACTGGGCGCCCTTGTGACCTCTTGTGGAAGTGCCACCTTTACCTGATCCCTGACCTCTACCTACTCTTTTTGACAACTTTGTTGCGTTTTCAGCTGGTTTTAAACTGTGCAAATTCATCTCTTCTATGTAATTTCAAGATTAATACTCAATTAAATTTCTTCAACGGTGACCAAATGTTTCACGGCGTTCACGATACCCAGAATCTGTGGGGTGGCGTTGTGTTCTACGGTCTGGTGCATTTTTCTGATTCCTAATGCTTCCAATGATCTTTTCTGGCGCAATGGTTTGTCAATAGCGCTTCTCACTTGTGTGATTTTAATTCTTTTCATCCCTTCAAATATTATTTTTTGTTGTTAATTTCATCTCCGTTTAAAAGCAAAATAGTGCAAATTTGGGAGAAAATTGCAACTATTTATTCACATTTCGACCTTAATAAAACCCATCTTCCACTATCCAACAATATCATATAAAGTCCGTGAAATCAAGTAGTTGCGAGTTTTTCGAGTATCAATTTCCGTCTTCTTCTATTTCACTTCAAAAGGTTTGCAAATATACTACTTTTTTTTATGCAAAAACAGTGTTGTATTTTTTTTGTTGAAAAATTTTTCTCCATTCGAAAAAAAACAAAAAAAATTTCAGAACCGAATATTTTCTCAAAAAAATTTACTACTTTTGCATGATAAAAACACAAAAGCAAAAAAAAATTAAACATTTAGTATTAACCAAAAAAACAAACGCTTATGAAAAAAATCTTTACACTTTTTGTAGCTTTATTCGCAATGACAATCTGTGCAAAAGCACAAATTGTTGATGGTTTTGAAAACTACGATCCGTTCACTGTTGATCCTGCTGGAATCTGGACCTACTATGACGGTGATGGAAAACAAACCTATGGATTCCAAAACGTAGACTTTGACAACTCCGGCTATACGGGCAGTTGCATCGTGTTCAACCCCTCGTTGACAGACCCCTCTATCGAAGATAGTTATGCAGCCCACTCAGGTAGCCAGTACCTCGCATTCTTCAATGCCACTCAAAATACCGTTACCAACGACTGGATGATTTCTCCCGAGCTTTCATTCACATCAAATGGCACATTGACGCTCTTCGCAAGAGAACTTACCACTCAGTATGGAGCTGAAATAATGAAGATTCATTATTCAACAACCGACAACAATCCCTCCAGCTTTACACTTTTGGCAACTGAAAGCGTGAGCAGCACTGAATGGGCAGAATATTCATTCACTATTCCCGCTAGCGCCAAATATGTCGCTATCCAGTGCAATTCTAATGATGTTTTCGCTTTGTTCATTGACGATGTAGCCATTATCGGCGCCACCGTGAATGTTGCCGATGTTGAAACCAGCACCGTGAACATTTATCCTAACCCCGCCAACAACGTGGCAAATGTGAATGCTAACGCCAACATCAACAACATCGAAATCTACAGCATCTCTGGTCAGAAAGTGGCTGATTTCACCGCTAACGGCACTCAGGCCACCATCAACACCAGCAACATGAGTACTGGTATGTATCTGATGAAGATCAACACCGAAAACGGCGTGATTAATCAGAAATTCGCTGTGGCTCGCTAGTAATTATTCGAGTCTTTCATAATTCACATTTGAAAAAGGGCACCTTCCAGGTGTCCTTTTTTTGTATAAATCCACTGTGTATATATCATTTAAAAAAAAACAATGTAAGAGATCTTTTTCCAAAAAATATTTTGTATATTTGCAAATTACAATGAAAAAAGGATAAAAACACGCAAACAGATAAAAAATTACATCTAACAACCAAAATAACAACATTTTATTAACCAAAAACAACAGTTATGAAAAAAATCTTTACTTTGTTTTTTGCGCTGTTTATAATGGCATTTTGTGCCAAAGCGCAGCAAACCCTGCTTCAGGAAGGTTTTGAGACATCAACTCTTCCAACAGGTTGGACCATCATCGATAACGATGGAGATGGTTTCAATTGGTTCCCCACTTTGTCCACAACACAAAACTACTCTTGCCATTCTGGAGATGGCTGTATTACATCAGCTTCCTGGGATGAAACAGAACAAGCTTTGACTCCTGACAACTGGCTGATTACCCCAGCTGTCACCCTTACCAGCAATGCAACATTGACATTCTGGGTAGTGGGACAAGATCCTAGCTATGCTGAAGAAAACTTTAGTGTTTATGTGGCCACTTCTAATACAGTAGCAGCATTTACAGCTACCACACCTGTCCTTACTGGAACTTCCACCGACACTTACACTCAACAGACTGTTAATTTGTCGGCCTATACAGGACAAACTGTTTATATCGCATTCCGTCATCACAATGTAACTGATATGTTCATGTTGAACATAGACGATGTGGAAGTCTTCGCTCAACCAACAAGTCCCACTCTTACTGTTGAGCCTACCACGATTGATTTCGGCACAATAATTTTGAGTGATTTTGAATCCGCAACAGCTACCGTAACCGCTTTCAACCTCACCACAGGTATCACGGCTACCACTACGGCTCCTTTCTCCGTATCAGCTGACGATATTACCTACAGCACCACAGCTACCATCGGCCAGAATGGCGGCACCCTGTATGTGAAATATACCCCCACCGCTGCCGGAAACCATAATGGTACAGTTACCTTGTCAAGCACTGGCGCCACCAATGTGACTATTACCTTGACAGGTAGTTGTGTTGACTGCGCTACAAACAACATTACCACTTTCCCGTATGTCTATACTTTCAACGATGGTATTATTCCTCCTTTGTGCTGGGGTTATAACGATGCTGCTCACTTTGGTGTTTTGACGGTTGATGAAGAAGCCGGTGATTATGCAGCTATCATTGGAGTCGTAGATTATCTGATCACTCCTGAAATCACCAGTACATCTCCTTTGAACATGAGCATTGATTACTTAACATACGCAGGTATGAATCAGCTGGAGGGTTCAAGCACCTTCCGTATTGGTTATTCCACCACCAATAATAATTATAGCAGCTTTACCTGGTTAACACCTGTAGAGGCTGTTGAGGCCACGGGCTTATTCACCACCTATTCCTCTATAATTCCTGCTGGCACCAAGTACATTGCTATTGATGTTACTGAAATCAACACGTTCTACGGTGGTCAATATTACAATTATCTGTTTTTTGATAATTTAACCTTGTCAGAAATCAACAATGCTGAAATCTTCGCAAGTACTGACAGCGTTAGCTTCGGCATCGTTCAACTCAACAATGAGGCAATCGAGTCTATTTCTGTTGTTGGAGCATTGTTAACCAGCGATATCACCGCCACCACTGCTGCTCCTTTTTCAGTATCAGCAGACGGTACTACTTACGGCACTACCGCTACTTTTACTCAAGCTGGCGGCACCCTGTATGTGAAATATGCCCCCACAGCTGCTGCTACCAATAACGGTATGGTTACGCTGACCAGCACAGGCGTCACCGACGTTACTATCACACTGACCGGTACCGGACTGGACTGCAGCAACAATCCTCTGCCTTACTCAAACGACTTCACCGATGAAGCTTTGAATGACTGCTGGACCATTGTGGATGCCAATAATGATGGTAGCACCTTTGCTTTCAGTACCACATCTACACCTGGATTAGCTTACTATACTTATAACTCAAACAACGCTGCCAACGACTGGCTGATTTCTCCTGTTTTCCAGTTGGGAGCCAGCGCAGTCGCATCATTCGATTATGCTGTGGCGTCAGCAACATGGCCAGAACGATTCTCTGTATATGTAATTGCTGAAGGTCAGACCTACGCTAACGCAACCCAAGTCGTTGCCACTCAACAAGTAAGCAACACCTCTTTGGAAACCCAGTATATTGATCTGACCGCTTACGCTAACCATAGCATCCAAATCGCCATCAAGTGCGAATCAGAGGCAGATAAATTCCGTTTGTATATCACCAACTTCTTTGTTGGAGACAATCTTCCCACCACTGTTACAGTGAACCGCACATCTATTAACTTTGGCACTATTCCTGCTGGCACAAGCATGGATGCTATGTTTATTATTTCCAGCACTAACCTTAACGAAGACATCAATATTACCACCTCTGCTCCTTATGAGATTTCATTAGATGGAAACACATACAGTGCCACAGCTACCATTCCAGCCAACTCCGCTTTGGCCGTTAACGATACTGTTTATGTACAGTTCGCACCTACCGCTGCCGGTAGTTTCAGCAATATCGTCACCATCAGCACCACTTCCACCAACGACACTATCGCTTTGACTGGTGCAAGTATTGAATGTAACACCATCACCACCTTCCCCTTCACCGAAGATTTCGAAGAGACCTCAACTACGCTGTCCTGCTGGACTATTAATGACGCTAACAACGATGGTAACACATTCTCATTTTACGAAGGTACCGCACGTTATCATTATGACTCAAACAACGACGCTGACGACTGGTTGATTTCACCAGAAATGACGTTGACAGGTTCTCAGATTGCCACATTTGACTATTGGGCTCAATCAAACTATTATGCTGAAAGATTCCAAGTATATGCAATCGCTACAGGAAGCACCCCCACTCCTCTCACCAATGCAATTGATGTTACCAGCACAACTGCTGAAAGCCAAATTATTGACCTCTCCAATCTGACAGGAAACTACAGAATCGCTATTAAATGTATTTCTGATGCTAACAAGTATTATCTTAACATTGATAACTTTGTTGTCAGTACAATAGACGTGGCTTCTTTGACCGTTAATCCCACCTCTATCAGCTTTGGCAACGTCACTATGGGTGTACCCTCAAATGCCGTAGAAATCGGAGTTACTGGTCTTGCTTTGACTAGCAGCATCAATGTTACCGCACCCGCCAACTTTGAAGTTTCCACCGACAACCTTACTTATGGTGCTACCGCTACCATTGCCAACACCGGTGTCGCCACTCAGGCTAGCTTGTACGTTCGTATGAATGCAACTACCGCTGGTTCACATAGTGGCAACATCACGCTGACCAGTGGCACCGCTACTGCAAACCTCTCAGTTAATGGTAACGCCGTTGACTGCTCTGGCAATATCTCAACTCTGCCGTACACTGAAGATTTCGAAGACGGTGAAATCCCGTCCTGTTGGTCTGTGTTATCAACCAATGAAACAACTTGGACTATTAACGAAGGATCTGCATATTGCAACTATAGTGAAACACCTCAAGACGAGAAATTGATCACAAATACCATCTCCTTTGCTGGACATAACAATATTACGATGACATTCGACTTCAAAGCAAGCTACTATTACATCCACAATGAGGATCCTGAAGAACAATACAATCTCCTTATTTACGCCAGCACCGACAATGGCAATACTTTCTCCAACACTCCTGTCTATGACATGAGAAATGACCAGGGAGAATTCACTAATTGGGAAGTTACCACTGCTACCGTTGACCTTTCTTCTTTAGCTGGCCAATCCAGTGTCAAACTGATGTTCAACTATTATGGCAACTATGGTGCTGAACTCTATATTGACGACATTAATATTACCGGTACCACAAGTATCGCTGACGTTGAAAGCAACAATGTAAGCGTATACCCGAACCCTGCCAACAATGTGATCAATGTGAACGCTAACTCCAACATCAGCAATGTGGAAGTTTACACCATCACTGGCCAGAAAGTGGGTGACTTCACCGCTAACAGCAACAGCATCGCTATCAGCACTTCCAACCTGACCAGCGGTCTGTACTTGATGCAGATTCATACTGAAAATGGCGTAATCAACAAGAAATTCACTGTTGCTCGCTAATCAGTTTATCTTTTCATAATTCATTCAAAAGGGCGACTCGTGAGGGTCGCTCTTTTTTTTTGTGATTATTTATTCTTTCCTCTGTATTTTCCGCCGGACGCGATGAATCGCGTCCCTACATTCAAACATTAAATAGCGTATCTACAACAAATTTGGACGCACAGAACTGTGCCCTACAATAAAATTTGTACTGACTAATTTGCTAATTAACTAATTTGCTAATTAATTTACTATCTTTGCACTTTCAAAACCAATACAATATGACTTTAGGAATTCTCGCTGCCATGGAGCAGGAAATCAGCTTAGTATGCGAAATGATTGAAAAGCCCATCCGCACAGAACTGGGCGGAAGAACCTTTTACCGAGGCATGCTCAACGGCATTGACTGTGTGGTGTGTTTCTCCAAATGGGGCAAGGTGGCCGCCGCCATCACTTCCACCCTTATGATTGAGCATTTCCATATCACCGACCTTGTGTTTATCGGAACAGCAGGAGCCTTGGCCGACGAGCTCAACGTGGGTGACATTGTGGTAGCCAAACGACTGGTACAGCACGACCTCGATGCCCGCCCTATCATCCAACGCTTCCAGATTCCACTAACCGACCATATCTATATTAAAAGCAACCCTCAACTGTCAAGCTTGGCCATCAACAGCATCAACAAACTGATTGCCAAAGATTTCAGCGAAGTCATCGGCAAGGAAGCCGCCAAAGAGTTCAGCTTCATCCAACCTCGTCTGTTGCAGGGCGACGTGGCCAGTGGCGACCAGTTCATCAGCAGCGACGAGAAACGGCAGGAACTCATCGGCCTGTTGCCGGAAGTGCTGTGTGTGGAGATGGAGGGAGCCGCCGTGGCACAAGTCTGCAAAGAATTCCAGCTGCCCTTCACCGTCATCCGCATCATCTCCGACAGGGCCGACCACGATGCCCGTGTGGACTTCAACCGCTTTACCGAAGCCGTGGCAAATATATACTCGCGGGCAATTATACGGGAAATGACAGAGGAGTTGTCCTTTGACAATTGAGAATTCAAAATTCAGAATTCAAAAACTACTAACCCCTAAAACCTAATCCCTAAAAATTAGCACATTAGCACATTTACTAATTAACTAATTTGCTAATTAACTAATTTGCCAATTAAAATCTTGCATATCAAAAAAATATATGTATATTTGTAGATTAGACTTAAAAATTATAACTAGTTAATAATCATAATAATAAGATCTTATTACCATGTCAAAAGTACTTTTTTTAGGAGATGAAGCCGTTGCGCAGGCAGCGTTAGACGCAGGCTTATCCGGAGTTTATGCTTATCCCGGCACTCCATCTACCGAAATCACCGAATTCATACAAGAGTCCAAACAGGGCAAAGCAGGCGAGGTGCATAGCATCTGGGCTGGCAACGAGAAGACCGCCATGGAGTCCGCCATCGGCATGTCATACGCCGGCAAACGCGCCATGGTTTGTATGAAGCACGTGGGCCTCAACGTGGCCGCCGACCCCTTCATGAACTCCTCCATCACCGGCGCCAACGGCGGCTTGGTGGTAGTGGTAGCTGACGACCCGTCAATGCACTCCTCACAGGACGAGCAGGATTCACGCTACTATGCCAAATTCGCACTGATTCCCTCTTTCGAGCCGTCCAACCAGCAGGAAGCCTACGACATCACTTATGCGGCTTTCGACTTCTCCGAAAAATACCGCACTCCCGTGCTGATCCGTCTGACCACGCGTCTCTCCCACTCCCGCGCCGGCGTGGAACGCAAGGCCGAACGTCCGCAGAACCCCCTGCACCTCGAGGAGAACCCGAAACAATTTATCCTCCTGCCCGCCAACGCCAGAGTGCATTACCGCAACCTGCTGGGCAAACAGGAAGCTTTTGAAGAAGAGGCTTGCAAGTCTCCTTTCAACCAATATATCGAAGGCAAAGACAAGAAAATGGGCATCATCGCCTCTGGTATCGCCTTCAACTACCTGATGGAGAACTTCGAGAACCATCAGTGCCCCTATCCCGTGCTGAAGATTTCACAGTACCCCATCCCCTCCAAGCTGGTGGCCAAGATGGTGGACGAATGTGAGACCGTATTGGTGGCCGAGGAAGGCTATCCTTTCATTGAAGAGCAAGTGCGCGGACTGCTGAACCGCACCGGCAATATCATCGGCCGTTTGAGCGGTGCCCTGCCCCGCGACGGCGAGCTGAACCCGAACTTGTTGGCCAAAGCACTCGGCATGCCCGACAGCTACGGAGCTCCCGTTCCCGAACTCGTAGTACCCAGACCCCCCGCTTTGTGTCAGGGCTGCCCCCACATCGACTCCTATAACGCTATCAACCGCGCTATGGAGAAATACGGTAAGGGCAAAGTATTCGCCGATATCGGCTGCTACACCTTGGGAGCACTGCCTCCTTATAACGCCATTTACACGACCGTTGACATGGGTGCTTCCATCACCATGGCCAAGGGTGCCGCCGACGCCGGCGTTCGTCCCTGCTTGGCTGTGATTGGCGACTCCACCTTCACCCACAGCGGTATGACCTCCCTGCTGGACTGCATCTATGAGAACACCCCTGTCACCGTGATGATCCTCGACAACAGCACCACGGGTATGACCGGTGGTCAGGATTCTCACGCGCTGGGCGTTCTGGGCGAGATCTGCAAGGGCCTCGGTGTCAAGGAAGACCATATCCACCGCATCAAACCCCTGCCCAACCAGCTGGAAGAGAATGTCAAGATTATTGAAAAAGAACTGGAATACGAAGGCGTATCAGTCATCATCCCGACCCGTGAATGTATCCAGACCCTCAGCCGCCGCATGAAAAAACAGCAAGCCGCGAAGAAGTAATCAGGGAATAGGGGTTAGTGATTAGTGATTAGTGATTAGTAAAGACATAATCACTATCCCCGATTCAAATTATTTCCCCTTCTATTAGGGCTGACGAATAAACGAGAAAAAAAATTCCCCTTCTTTAAGAAGTGGTGCCCGAAGGGCGGGGTAGTAAAATCACCCTATAGCCAAAATAAAAATATCATCAAAAAGGAATAACAACAATGAAAATAGACATTATATTAGCAGGCGTAGGCGGTCAGGGTATCCTCTCCATCGCCACCATCGTAGGCCACGCCGCCGTCAAAAGAGGAATGTACATGAAACAGGCTGAGGTTCACGGTATGAGCCAGCGCGGAGGTGACGTGCAGTCACATTTCCGCCTGTCCGACCAGGAAATCGCCTCCGACCTGATTCCCATGGGCAAAGCCGACCTCATCATCTCTGTGGAGCCGATGGAGTCACTGCGCTACCTGCCCTGGCTGAACAAAGAGACCGGCTGGCTCATCACCAACAGCCAACCCTTCGTCAACATCCCCAACTATCCTGATTTCGACAAACTGAACGCTACATTGGACAAGCTGCCCAACAAGGTGGTCATCGATGCCGACCAGATTGCCAAAGACCTGGGTTCCGCTCGTTCCGCCAACATGGTGATCCTCGGTGCCGCATCTCCCTACCTCCAGTTGCCTTTCGAAGAGATTGAGGCTGCCGTGAAAGAGACCTTCGCCCGCAAGGGAGAGGATGTGGTCAATGTGAACATCGCCTGCCTGAAAGCCGGCCGCGAATACGCCGAAAAACACTAAAAAGCACTGGAAAAGCAAGCCTTCTAGAGGCATAGCTCATTCATAATGAACAACTTATCGGAATTTCTTAAACGGAATTTTCATATTTTCCTATTTGTAATTCTACAGATAGTGTGTATCATTATGATTTCCAAGAGCATGAAATATACCAGCTTCGCCCTCGACAGGTTTTGCCAAACTATCGTATCGCCCATCAATGAGGCCTGGTACAATGTCATCCGGCACTTCTCGCTCAAGGCGGAAAACGAACAGTTGGTTCAACAGAACATCACGCTGCTCAACGAACGCGACAATGCTTTCACCTTCAAGGACGACTCTGTGTATACCGCAGTGGAATGCGATAGCAACCAACGGGTGAAAATGCGCCTGTACGACTACTCCTACGCCAACATCGTGTACAAAACCACCGACAAGACGCACAACTACATCATCATCGACAAGGGACGTGCCGACGGTATCACCACGGATATGGCGGTATTGTCGGCAGGTGGTGTTTGCGGTGTGGTAAATGAGGTGACCGAGCATTTCGCCTCCATCATCTCCCTCTTGCACCCCGATGCCCGTATCAGTGCCAAACTACTACCTTCCAATCAGATAGGAACAGTACTTTGGGATGGTATCAGCGCCAAATACGCACAGCTGTACGATATTCCACAGCATGTACCGGTAAGCGTGGGCGACTCCATTGTCACCAGTGGTTTTTCCAACATTTTTCCCAAAGATATTTTGGTAGGTGTTGTGGAAAATGTGCATGAAACGGGGCACAGCAGCTTCCTGACCATCAAGGTACGCCTGGCCACCAACTTCAACAATGTCAACACGGTCTATCTGATCCGCAACATCTACACCTCGGAAATGGACGAACTCAAAAGCAATTTCAAAGATGAATAACGCCAGCTCCAACATACTGCGCTTTATCCTTGTTATACTGGCACAAATTTTTGTGTTCCGCTATATTCATCTTTTCGGTTGCGTCAGTATCAACATTTTTTTATTGGCACTGCTGATGCTGCCCTTCGAGATTCCTCGCTGGATTCAGTACCTTATCGCCTTTGCCACGGGTTTTATCATTGATATGTTCAATGTCACTTACGGCATCAACGCTTCGGCTTGTGTGCTGATGATGTTTGTACGTCCTTACTTGGTAGTGGCTCTCAATGGCCGCAAAACCGACGACATTGTGGACAAACCTCTGCCAGGTGTAAAAGACTTCCGCTGGCTACTGGCCTATACGGTCATTCTGGTATTCATCCAACAGTTTGCCGCTATCATGATTGAGACCTTCACCTTCCATCATTTCTGGAAAACCTTGCTGGTCATTTTAGGCAATACCGTTTTGACCAGCACCGTTATCTTATGTTGCGAGTACTTATTTGTTCCTGTCAAAAAAAGAAATTAATATTCAGAATTATTATACGCAGACGTTATTGTAAGGACGCGATTCACCATTATACTATAGGGACGCAATTTACCATTTCACTGTAGGGACGCGATTCATCGCGTCCGAAGAAAAATAAAATAGAAAATTATGAAACCGAAATTAGTAGTAGGAAACTGGAAAATGAACAAGTCCTTCGACGATGCCCAGGACTTGATTTTGGACATTCAGAATAACCTGAAAGACCGGAAATTACAAACCGAGGTGGTGCTTTGTCCGCCCTTTGTCTATATGGAACTCCTTACCGACATTGCCGAGGAGGAAGACAGCCAGTTTTATGCCGGCGCGCAAAACTGCAGCGAACACGAAAGCGGTGCCTACACTGGCGAGGTCTCTGCAGAGATGTTGGCCTCCATGGGTGTGGAATTCTGCATTGTGGGACATTCTGAAAGAAGAAAATACTTTGGCGAGACCAATGCCGTTATCGCACAGAAAATTGACCTCTTGCTGAAGAACGACATCGTTCCCATCGTTTGCTGCGGCGAATTGCTCGAAGAGCGCAAGGCCGGCAAACACACCCAGGTGGTACAGCAACAGATTGAGGAATCCCTGTTCCACTTACAAGTTTCAGAATTCGAAAGGGTGATTATCGCTTACGAACCCGTTTGGGCTATCGGTACCGGCGAAACCGCCACACCCGCCCAAGCCGAGGAGATGCATGCTTTCATCCGCTCACTGGTAGAGAAGAAGTATGGCACCGAGATGGCTTATAATACCTATATATTATATGGTGGTAGCTGCAACCCGAAAAACGCCGCCGACCTGTTCATGCAGGAAGATGTTGACGGTGGACTGATTGGCGGTGCTTCCCTGAAAGCCGACGACTTCTGTGCCATCATCGACGCCGGTGAAAACGTGCTGAAAGAAAATTAACGGTTTACAATTGTCAATTGACAATTATTGATGGTTTAAAAATGTAGAGACGGTGCATGCACCGTCTCTACCCTAACCCCTGATCACTGATCACTGACCCCTATTTAATGATTACCTTTTTGAAATAGGTATTACCGACACGCACCAAATAGATACCTTTGGTGGAGATGGTGAATTGGCGTGTCTCTTGTGAATTCAGGGCATCGTAGGCAACGCGTTTGCCCAGCATGTCATAGATCTCTATGCTTTCCCCTTCCGCATGACAAACCACAACCTGCTTGCCATAACTATATACGTTGACAAATGTCAAACCATTGTCATTGATCCCATCCTGCAACTGGAAGTTGGCCACGTAGGTCGCATCAGCCACAACAGTGATATTTCTGGGATTGTCCGTATTACCGTCATTCCAATTTACGAACTCATAACCCGGCCTGGCATTTGCCCTAAGCTGCACCGTAGTACCTGCTGCATAGGTGCCTCCGCCTATAACTTCACCCATGGAAGTATTGGAAGACACCGCCGTGATGGTATAAGTTTGTGGAGTGGAGCCAGCTGAAAGCACTGGACGTATCATCCAAGTATAGTAAAAATTGCCGTATGAGTATATTTGATCCCAAGTGGTACCATCCAACGACACCCAAGATCCATCGGAGTTACCGGCATACGTGCTGCCTGCGGCAGGATAAGTCGTTCCGGTATTGTACAATACAATCCAAAGAGGTTGAGCGGGGTTGATCGTCACCGGTGTTGAGAACACCGCATTGTACCAGTCTTCTGTGCCACTCAAGCTGAAGGTTTGTGAAGCGACCTGTGTACCGGGAGCATCCGTACCACCCTGACAGATACGCACCTCGTACGAACCAGCATATATATCCATAATCCGAACTGAATTCAACGTGGTATAAGATGTCAGCACACTGGCGGGGAATCTCACCGCCCAATAAATCGTACCGCCCGCACCCATGCTGCTTTGATACGTTCCATTGTCATAATGCAACTCATTGGTGCCTAAATCAGCGAAATAGGCGGTATAGGAAGCGTTCGCAGTTGCGGTAAAAGTGAGGGGATTCTCCGTACTGCCATCATTCCAACCTGTGAAGCGGTAACCTGGATTTGCCACAGCTTCCAAGGTAACTTCAGCACCAGCAGCATAGGTACCACCGCCTATAACCTCACCCATGGAAGTATTGGCAGACACCGCCGTGATGGTGTATGTTTGAGGCACAGAACCAGCGGAAAGCACTGGACGAACCATCCAGGAGAGGTAATAGTTGTAATCGCATATCGAATTCCAAGTAGTGCCATCCAATGAGATCCACGAGCCATCGGGGTTGCCAGCATACGTGCTAGCAGCAGCAGGATAGGTCACTCCCGTATTGTACAACACAATCCATAGAGGCTGATTGGAATTGATAGATACAGGACTTGTGAACGTCGCATCATACCAGTCTCCGGAGCCACTTAAGCTAAACGTTTGTGAAGCGACTTGTGTACCGGGAGCATCCGTGCCACCCTGACAGATACGCACGTCATACGAGCCTGCGTATATATCCATAATCCGAACTGAATTTAACGTGGTATAAGTTGTCAGCACACTGGCAGGAAATCTCACTGCCCAATAAAGCGTACCGCCCGCACCCATGCTACTTTGATACGTTCCATTGTCATAATGCAACTCATTGCTGCCTAAATCGGCAAAATAAGCAGTATAGGAGGCATTCGCCATGGCCGTAAAGTTACGCGGATTATCTGTAATTCCATCATTCCAACTTGTGAAGCGGTAACCTGGATTTGCCATGGCCTCCAATGTAACTTCAGCACCAGAGGAATAAGTACCTCCTCCAGAGGCAGTTCCCATAGTAGTATTAGCAGATGTTGCTGTAATCGTATAAGACACAGACGCATCCACTATCGAGATATTATCTAACAAGACAACATAACCGTTGTAGGAATCATGCACAAAAGCCAAATAGAAACTTTGACCATTATGACCTGACAGACTCACGGTATATTGCTGATAAGAAGCGGCAATCACGGTCTTCGTCATCAAAGTAGTATTGAATGCTGACACATTGGTGTTTCCCGTAGTGGACATTTTTACCCATAATGAATCAGGATAGCTACTATTCGCACAACGGGCATAGAAGGTCAGCTGATAATTTCCTGTTGACGGCAGTGTGATCTGCGGAGAAATCAAATAATTTTCAGCATCTATAGCCAAGTTGTTATTGGAATCAAACGAATAAGAATATAATGTATAGTCGCCATCCTGCGCTGGCAGATTGTCTGTCCTACCCCAATAATTTCCATCGCCATCCGCATCTATCGTTGTCCAGCAATTCCAACCATTCTCAAAACTCTCACTCCAGGGGAAGTTGGTAACCGTACAGTTGGTCGATATGGCTTGGAAATATGCCGTATAACTTGCATTGCCAGTCACCGTGATGTATCTCGGATTACTGGTATTGCCATCCTGCCAATTAACGAACTCGTAGCCCGGATAAGCGTTTGCCATAAGCTGAGCCGTAGTACCTGCGGCATAGGTGCCACCGCCTATAACCTCACCCATGGAAGTATTGGCAGACACTGCCGTGATGGTATACGTTTGGGGTGTAGAACCAGAGGAAAGCACTGGACGGACCATCCATGTGTAATAAAAGCCATAGTCACATATTGAATTCCAAGTATTACCATCCAACGACACCCATGAGCCATCGGGGTTGCCAACATACGTGCTGCCTGCGGCAGGATAGGTCACACCCGTGTTATACAGGACAATCCATAGGGGTTGGGCCGGATTGATGGTTACCGGAGTTGAAAGCGTCGCATCGAACCATGCATTTGAACCATTCAAGGTATAGGTCTGTGTTGCCAACTGTGTGCCAGGAGCGTCTGTACCACCTTGACAGATACGGACCTCATACGAACCAGCATACGCATCCCATATACGGACTGAGTTTAACGTGGTATAAGTTGTCAACACACTGGCGGGGAATCTCACCGCCCAATAAATGGTGCCACCCGCCCCCATACTGTTGACAACTGTGCCATTGTCATAATGCAACTCATTGGTGCCCAGATCGGCAAAATAAGCGGTGTAAGAAGCATTCGCCATAGCCATAAAGTTACGCGGATTATCCGTAGTGCCGTCATCCCAGCCAGTGAAACGGTATCCTGCATTAGCTGTAGCCTCCAAAGAGACCTCGGTACCAGCGGCATAAGTGCCACCTCCAGTCACCGTGCCCATAGCATTGTTAGCCGAAGTGGCTGTAATCGTATAGGACTGTGAGGTGTTCACAATCGAGACATTATCCAGCAAGAGATAATAGCCATCGTAGGAATCATGCACAAAAGCCAAATAGAAACTCTGTCCATTGTAGCCCGACAAATTTATGGTATATTGCTGATACGTAGCGGGGATCATTGTCTTCGACATCAACGTGGTATTGAACGCTGACACGGACGAATTTGTTGTAGTGGACAATTTTACCAAGATAGAGTCAGGATAATTATTATTTGCACAACGGGCATAAAAACTCAGCTGATAAGTTCCCGTTGACGGCAGCGTGATTTGTGGAGAAATCAGATAATTTTCCGAATTCAACGGCGTCGAACTATAATACGAATATGAATACATCATATAGGTTCCATCATACGGCATACCAGTTGTCCGTCCCCAATTATATCCATCGCCATCCGCATCAATCATGGTCCAGCAGTCTATATCATCTTCAAAACTCTCACTCCAAGGGAAAGTGGTGACCTCACACGTTGTAGGGGGTTGTGTTCCTCCCGCGCAAGGAGTAGTGACCATATAACTATTATTAAAAGGATATGAAGCGGTAAGAAGCAACTGATTGGATGCATTATAAACCGTAAAAGAGCACTCATCATCATATTGGCCGGAAGACCAGGTGAACACTAAATCAGAGGGACACACGTTGAACTGTTGTGTAGCAGTATTTCCATCGCTGAAGGTAGCTGTGCCATAGACAAAACCTGACGATGAACTCAAAGTCAGGTAAGAGCCATTCCATCCATCACCATAAGAATCCTCCATTTCCAAGGTAATTTGGCACATGTCGGCCGTGGCACACTCGTTTTGAGACACAGTAACCATCACGGACTGAGAGCCTTGGGTAATGGTGACTATAGCCTGACGGACAGCCCCCGTATTATTGGCAGAGGCCGTCACATTCACTGTGGTGGCCAGTCCCGAACCCGCTCCTGTGGAAGGAGAAACCGTCAACCATGACTGGCTTGAAGTGGCAGTCCATTGTACACTACTGGTAGCACTACTGGACACAATAAAGCTGGCAGTACCGCCTTCCTGAGGCAATAAGATATTACTGGTATTGGTATGCAACAAGCCACTGGGCTCGATACCCACCACAAGCGACTGGTTGTCATTATAGCTGTGTGTACTGCCACTACCTGTACCGCCACCACCCGGGTTCAGGGCGTTATGGGCGAAATAGCCATCGTAAGCACTACCCCAGCCCCAGTTGATATGGAAAAGGCCATTATTATCGTAGCCATCGACAACAAAGGCATGACCACCGCCACCATGACCAGCTTCTATCACGGGCCTACCCGCATCCATCTCAGCGGTAAGAATACTAACCCAATTGGTATCGGTCGTTTGATCCTTATACACACTATACAAAGTGTTTTTGTAGCCGAAATAATCTTTCAGGGCATTTTCGGAGCATGCTAATTCAGCATAACCATACGAATTTGTATAGGCGCCGCTGGAACCGATGCCATAATCCATTTCTATAGCCACACCAATATGGAACATCAAAGTGGCCACCGCATTTATCTGAGCAGCAGAACTAGACGAATTCAAGGCATTGGGCATCAGGGACCATTGATAAGTTGTGGCCCCGAAATTAGCGGTCAAGGTGCCAAAATTGTAACTGCCCTCATTATCATCAGTGTAAGTATGGGAGCCGGTACCCGTTACCGGCCAGTTCCAGAACTTCATCACCTGTGCCGTCGCTGTTGCCGCACAACCCGTAACAGCGTGAACACCAGCGGAATCGGGACACAAATCATTGTAATAAGGGCTTTGATTCCACGTAGTAGTCAACATAGGGGACACCGAAGTGGTATTCCTCGGGGTATAGCTGCCATTACGCATACTTTGCCACAACTCCACTATTTCGCCTGTAGCACGGGAGCCTGCCGACTTATAATAAGCTATCTCCTCCTCATACCCCTGCAACTGATCTTGCACATGCGCCGGCAAAGGGGACACAAAACTGCTGCTCAGCGAATAGCCAATAATGGGCTGTACACAATCGTCGGCCGCCACAATCACATAACCCTTCCCTTGCGGGTGAACAAAAATATAAAACTCCTGGAAGCCGAACTGGCCTGTAACATTCACCAAATCAACGGAGTTTGTTTTTCCAGCATTGACCGACCAGAAATTGCAAGCCACCTGCTTGGCAACAGAGGGTTCTACAGGGGTTCCGTATGCGAACATGGCGCACAACAGGATGCATAAACAAAGTAATTTTTTCAAACTCATACCTAAATTTTTTTTGATGCTACAAAGGTAATTAAAATTTTTGTATATCTCACAACCGAAAAAAACAAAATCACAAAAAATCTCGCATATATCCAATATGATGACGCCCAAGTCCTATCACTTTTATTAACAACATTTTGTGGAAAAAACTCAATTTTCTTCATCTCAAGCCATTGTTTTTAAAATAAAAAATGTATATTTGCATTGTGAATATCAACTATAATGAGTTAAAAACGCAAATAGCATAAAAATACACACAAAAATTTGATATACAAAAATTTACAATAAACAACAAACTAACTTTATTATTAACCAAATTCAACAACAATGAAAAAAATCTTACTTTTTCTGCTGACATTGATGTTAGGGTTCTCTACTCTGCAACTGTCGGCACAGGAAACGCTGACCGTTCATAACGGGACAACCACAAACTCCTATATACCCGTATATGGGTTTTATGCCGATGCCTATCTGAAGGCAGAGTTTGTCATACCCGCCAATGAACTCAGCGACATGACTGACGGATCTATCTCCGGCATGAAATTTTACTCCTCCCAAACCAATGTATCATGGGGCAATGCCGATTTCCAAGTCTTCCTGACAGAAGTCAACAGCGAAAGCATAAATGCTTTTGAAGGACCTGACAACGCCACCATAGTTTACACCGGAGCTTTGAGCATTGCAAATGGTGAGATGGAAATTACCTTTTCCACAGAATACACTTACAATGGCGGCAACTTGCTTGTTGGTATATATAATACCGTTATAGGCTCCTATGTATCAAGCTCATGGTATGGAGAGACAGTTAGTGGTGCTTCCGTTCAGGGATACAGCTATTCCAATTTGTCAAGCGTAGATCCCTCACAACGAAACTTCATACCCAAAACTACTTTCACCTACATTCCGCAAGGAGTCACCTGTTTTTCACCCAACAGCCCCATAATCTCTGACATTTCTGCATCCACAGCTACCCTTTCTTGGACTCCCCGTGACGGCCAAAGCGCATGGGAAGTATGCTGCCTCACTGATGAGGATGACATCGAACTGGCAAGTTGGACATCTGTTACCGATACTTTCTACACCTTCTCTAGTTTGATTGCCAGCACTCACTATACCGCGTACGTACGCACTATTTGTGGCACAGAAATCAGCACCCCCCGCTCAGCAAGTAGTTTCTATACCCTTTGTTCTGGCGATGCCATGCCTCTTCCTTTCTCCGAGAATTTTGAAGGCACTTGGACTCCCTCATCGGCATTCGGACAAAACCACGATGTTCCTCTTTGCTGGACTATCTATGACGGCGGTGTAACAAGCTCTTCATACCAATGGAAATGGCAGCGTAGCACCACTGCTCATGTGGGAAATGCCGCTGCAGCTTGTTATACGGATTTTGCTTCTGATGCAGGAACGCACCATAACGACTGGCTGATTACTCCTCCTATCACATTGACAGGCAATCAACAAGTAACTTTTTATGCACAAAGATCTTCTTCCTCCACAGATGAACCTGAAGAAATATCCATCTGGATTTCGGACGAGGATTTGACTTTGACGGCTCCTGCCAATGACACCATGCCATTACCGGGATTTACCCAAGTAAGCCAATTTGATATTCCTCAAGGCGAATGGGCCTTATACGAAATTTCATTAGCGGGTTATAGTGGCAACCGCCATGTGGCCTTTGTTAGAAGAAACAGCCCCAATAATGGTTATTGGCTTCGTTTAGACGATGTGCTTATTGATGACGTCCCCTCCTGCCTTCAACCCAGCAACAACAGTGTCAGTGTAAGCAATATCACTGCCACCACTGTCAATGTGGATTGGACACCCACTGGAGATGAGACTGCTTGGGAAGTGGTAGTAGTACCTACTGGTGACGCTGCCACAACAGGCACTCCTATACCTGCCTCCAACCACCCGTTTACCGTTACTGATTTGGATGACAATACCACTTACGATATTTTTATACGCGCGGATTGCAACGGCGATTACAGCTATTGGACTTTGCCCAAGACATTCACCACCTATCCTCATTGTTCCTCTCCTTTAAATGTTAATGTCAGCCAAATTACCGGAAGTTCAGCTTTGGTAACATGGAATCCCGCCTCCTTTGGTGCCACCAGCTATACCGTTGAATATTCATTGGCCAGCGAAGAGAGCTGGTCCACGGAATTGGTTGACGGCACCCAGTATATGATTTCGAACCTCGAACCCGATTCCACCTACCATGTGATGGTTTACAGCAATTGCGACCTTGGAACTGCTGACACCGTACATAAAAACTTCACTACGAAACACTGTTTAGTGGGCGGTGATCTGCAAATTGACGAAGGTACCTCCACAACTTCCTACTACCCCACCTATAGCTGCTACAACTACAGCTACACACAACAGATTTTCCTCGCCAGCGAAATGAATGGAGCAGCAAACATTAACTCGATTGCTGTTGACGTTTACTCCATTGCATCCAATTCCCGTCAAATCAGCATTTATTTGATGCATACCACAGCGGCTTCCGGCGATTTGCTGCCAACCACCAATGCACAGCTGGTTTATAGCGGCACCTTCAGTCCTGTTATAGGATGGAATACAATCAATTTCACCACTCCGTTTCAATACAACGGCACGAGCAATCTGGCACTGATAGTCATTGACGCCACTGGCTCCTACAGTTGTTCCAACTACTACAACTGCCACACTGCAAGCGCCACACTTTCCCACTGCGAGTATCAGGACAACACCCCATACAGCATCAACAACATCCCGTCAGGCGGCTATTCCGACATCTCTTCCACTCGCTGTAACATTATATTTGGCACCGACTGCGACAACGATGCTACCTGTGTAAGACCTAACGTATATGTAACCGAGACCAGCGAAAACAGTGTTACCTTGGACTGGGCTCCTGGCTACACCGAAAGTTCTTGGGAAGTGGAATACTCTGATAACGACAGCGTATGGACCCCTGCTGGCACCACCAACACACATCCATACGAAGTGACAGGGCTTAACGCTAACACCAAATACTATTTCCAAGTCCGTTCCGATTGCGGCGCTGAACAAAGCAACGGGTCAGTAGCTAGTGCCAGAACTGAATGCAGTGCCCTCACCATGGACCAGATACCCTACAGCGAAAACTTCGAAGACGTTAGCACCATTTACAGTACCACCCAGGGTAATTACATTTTATGCTGGGATCGTTATGCTTCCGACCCCGACCATTATGTTTATATCCCGAGCAACAGTTACGCCCATAGCGGCACACATTTCCTGGATTTCCACCACACCAACAGTTGCTTCAACATTGCCATCCTGCCTGAAATGGACGCCACCATCAACGCAAGCGACATGATGGTTTCCTTCTACGCCTGCCGTAGTGGCAACACCGGCAGTCTGGAAGTAGGTGTGATGTCCGACAAAGAAGATCCGACCTCCTTTGAGACAGTTAGCATCATCGATCTGTCAGCAGCTGAGACCTACGAGTATGTGGAGCAACACATTTCCTTAGAAGATTACACCGGCGACGGTGCTTACGTGGCTTTCCGCGTTTCCAATGCTCAAAACTGCGGATTTTACATTGACGATGTGACTTTGGAAGAACGTCCGAACTGTATGTACCCTGCCGCAGTGACCGTTGACAGCGTAAGTGATAACAGCGTCACTATCTCATGGACTGCAATAGGCACTGCCACTGCCTGGAATATCGAATATGCCACTTCTGACATCACCCCTGGCGAAGGACACGGCACTCTCATCAGTAATGTGACCGACAACCCATACACTATAGATAATTTGGCTCCCGCCACCACTTACTATATTTATATTCAAAGTGACTGCGGCAGTCCATGGGTAGGTCCTGTGACCGCTACTCCCGGCCAGTACATCATGGCCCAAACAGGCAGCGATACGTTGACCACCTGCGGTACGATAATTTACGACAATGGTGGTGCTAATGGCGACTATAGCAACAACTGTAACAGCACTCTTGTACTCTATCCCGCCAATTCGGGCGATATGATGATGATTACCGGTACAAACTCATCAGAGTCTAAGTCCAGCGGTGGTTGTTGGGACTATCTGCAAATTTATGATGGTGTTGGCACTAGCGGCACACAATTAGTCAACAGTTGCGGTACTAACCAAACCATCAGCGCTGTTTCCACTACTGGTCCGCTTACCATATATTTCTATTCCGATGGTTCTAACGTAGAAGCCGGCTTTGCTCTGCTCGCCCAGTGTACAAGTTGCTACCCGCCAACTAACGTCACCGCCTCTAATCCGACATTAAATGGTGCCACAATTACTTGGAGTGGCAATAGCGACAGTTATGTCCTCTTCCTCAATGGTGACATGTCTAACGGCTATCCAGCCAGCGACACCACCTACACATTCTCCGAACTGAACAGCAGCACCGTTTACAGCGTGCAGGTTCTTTCCGTCTGCGATGGAGATTCCTCCATGCTCTCAGCAGCCGCCACTTTCGCCACAAGCTGCGACGCCATCACCATCACGGTTGACAATCCATGGACAGAAGACTTCGAAAATTACCAAGGTAGCGGTGTACAACAGTTTGTATGCTGGGATAGACCTATCACCCAAGTGGTGGACGACGGCACCGCCCCGTTTGTCTATTGTGGTTACGGTCAGGCTGCACACTCTGGCACCAACACTGCCGAGCTGAAGGGCACGCTCAACATGCTGGCACTTCCCCAGTTCACCAACAACCTCTCAGAACTTCGTCTCTCCTTCTGGGCAACAGGTTTCAGCTATTCCAACACCAATGTGGAAGTAGGCTACATCACTGATATCAACGACACATCCACTTTCGTCGCCATTGCCAATGCCGGCACCCCTGGTTCACGAGGCAGTTCCAACGGTGGCAACGGCAACTACATGGGACCATTCAGCTTCAGCAACGTAACGGTTGCCAATGCAAGAATTGCCCTGCGTTACACAGGCTCAAGCGCCAGCTCAGGCTGGAATCTTGACGACTTTATCGTGGAAATCGCTCCCGAATGCGAATCACCAGTGAAAACCAGTGTACGTGCCACCAACATCGGCGGACATGTTGCCACTATCAGCTGGGTTGACAATGATGACACCCATAGTTCATGGACAGTATATTACAGAGAAACCAGTGCCGGAAATGATGATCCATGGGATTACGTCACTGCCACCGACACTTTTGTGACAATCACAGGTTTGGATCCCGTAACCTCATACGATGTATATGTAATTACCAACTGTACTACACCCGATGCCAATCCCGATGCCACTCATACGATTAGTTTCACCACTACCGTAGCTTGTCCGGCACCCACCGGTCTGACCCTCGCCAGTGTCTCTTCCGACGAGGCCACCGTTACCTGGAACGGCACTGCCAGCAGTTACAATGTGATTTACGGTGAAACCGGCTTTTCTCCTAGCACTGGCGGCCAGGAAGGTACTGCCGATACCGAATCGTACACGATGACAAACCTGACCCCGAACACCAGTTACACAATCTATGTGAACAGTGACTGCTCTGATGCCAACGACAGCCTCTCCACTACCGTCTCCTTCACTTTCCGCACTACTCAGGTTCCTGAACAGCTGCCTTATACCGCTGATTTCACCGCAGCCAATGAATGGGTTTTGAATAATGGTACTTGTACCAACTACTGGGCCACTGGCACTGTGAACGCCACACCTTCCTTGTTTGTCACCAACAACGGCACCACTCCTGGCTATAGTAATAACAGTTCTATTGTCTCCGCCGAGAAGTTGCTTACCGTAGGCGATAACACCTCAGTTAACATTAACTTTGACGTATATGCTGGCGGTGAAAGTTCATGGGACTACCTAAAAGTATTCTTCGCCCCTGCAGAAAATGCATATCCAGCAGCCACTTCTGTACCCGACTATGCTGACTACAGCTACTCTACCTATGCTATCGACTTCCAGAACTACCTCTCACAAACCGGTTACACTTCCTATCGTTATAAACTCAACCTGACTAATGACACCCTGCACATAGCTGTTGAGATGCCAAATCCCAACGCAAACCCCACTTCCACCTCCACAGCGAAGCTGGTGTTCGTATGGCGCAATGACGGTTCCACCAACACACAACCTGGCGCCATCATCAGCAATGTAACCGTTGCCGTAAACAACTGCCCAATGCCCTCAAATCTGACTGTTGACAACATCACCATCAACTCCGCCGACATCTCATGGACAAGCGGTGATGAGGTATCCGCATGGATATTGGAATATCAGGCTGCAGGTGAGAGCACATGGACTATTGAGAACATCGCAACAACTCCCGAGCATACTCTCAATAACCTGGCAACCGCTACCACTTACACTGTTCGTGTCAAATCAGATTGTTCAAGTGAAGAATCTGGTTACCAGACCATCACATTCACAACTTCCTGCGGTACTGTCACGTCTCTGCCATATACTGAAAACTTTGACAACATCTCCTCCGGCAATGCAAACGCCTTCCCAACTTGCTGGGCAAGACCTATCCAATATTCTGGCTATCCATACGCTGTAACCGCATATCAGCACTCCGCACCAGCCAGCTTGAGATTCCAGTCAGAGACCACCACACCTACCACAGCAGTAACACCTCAGTTTGCAGAAGACATCCACAACCTTCAGTTGAACTTCTGGCTGAAGGCTGAAAGCATCACATACTCTGGTACTTTTGAAGTTGGTGTGATGACAGATCCTAACGATGTATCCACTTTCGTCGGCGTATGGACTATCCAACCGACTTCCACCAGCTGGATTGAATACACCCTCAACTTTGACACTACAGCTGTATCAGGTATCAACAAATACATTGCATTCCGTCAACACTCAAATTCAAGTTCATGGTATTACTGGTTGGATGATGTGACAATCGACCTGAACGGCACTCCCACTCCTCCCTCTCCCACTTGCGACGTTCCCACCAACCTCAATGCTACTGCTACGGCTTACAATGCAGCCGATGTAAACTGGACTGCCGGTGGTACCGAAACTTCATGGAACCTGCAATACAAAACTGCTTCCGCTACAGATTGGGGCAACAGCATCGAAGTGAACGCCACCACTTACCATATTACCGGTTTGAACGCTGAAACCGAATACCAGGTACGTGTACAGGCTGTTTGCAGCGACACTACTTCCAGCGAGTGGACAGCTCCTGTCAACTTCACTACTCCCGCTGAGCCTGTTGATCCTTGCGATGCTCCTACCGGTTTGACCGTGAGCAACATCACCCACAACTCAGCTACCGTTAGCTGGACTGCCGGTGGCGACGAAACCTCTTGGAGCGTTCAGTACAAGTCAGATGACGCCAGCCAGTGGCAAGAGGCTAACGTTCAGACCACCTCTCACACTATCGAAGGACTGGCTCCCCAGACCCATTACGCAGTGCGCGTGAAAGCCGTATGTGCTCCTGGCAACGAAAGCGGCTTCCTCAATGGTGAATTCACCACCAATCCTGACGCTATCGACAACATCACCCTGGCCAATAGCATCAACCTGATGCCGAACCCCGCCGACAACTACATCGACCTGCGCATCAACAGCAATGTGAACGTGAAGGAAGCTGTGGTTTACAACGCCTTCGGCCAGATGGTACAGACTGTTGAGCTGAACGACAACTACGCACGTATTGACTTGAACAACATGGCAGCTGGTATGTACTTCGTCCGTGTGAACAGCGACAACATGACCGCTACCAAGAAGTTCATCAAACGTTAAGACGGGGAGACGCTCACTTCGTTGGCCCGTGAAGACATGCACTTCGTGCATTCGTTAAGACGAATTTGATCTCCACGAACGAGCGAAGCGAGTGTCCTAACGCCTTCAAGCCTAACCGAAAGTAGAGACGCAAAATTTTGCGTCTCTACTTTTTTGACATACAACATAAATATTTAAAAGTGGGTAATTTAACGATTATTCACTTTTCTATTGTGTCAATAAAAAAAATTTTGTATATTTGTACATCTTATAATTTATATATCTATAATACCAAGCACTAAGAAAAAAAGAATTTATTTATCTGAATAAAGTGTTAATTATCAAACATTTGTAATAAATTTACTTTTATTTAAACTCAAACCATATTAATAACCAAATTCAACAACAATGAAAAAATTTCTACGATTTTTGATGCTTACAGCACTATTGTTGCCGTTCGCATTGCAGGCGCAGGTTTCCTTGCCTTTCAGCATGGATTTTGAGAATGCCGCGGATTTGAACCAGTGGACGATGACAAACTGTTTGTCCAATACTGGCATCTCCTCTTCGTATGCACACGAAGGAAGCAACTCATTTAGATTCTACTACACAACCAATCCACCCCAGTACTTGATTTCTCCCGAATTCGATGTTGCCACCGGCACAGAAATGATTTCGTTCTGGTACGCCAATTTCAGTACTTATTACGATGAAGCATTTGAGGTTGGATTCTCAAGCACCACCAACAATGTCACAGATTTCACATGGTTGCCATCAGTGGCCGTTCCCGCAACTCCATGGACAGAATACACTGCCATGGTTCCCGCTGGCACCAAATATGTGGCCATCAAGAGTACAGCCTACGATGCCTACCATCTCTACATTGACGACATATACATTGGTGATGCTCCCTCCTGCTTCAAAGTGACCAATGTGACTTTCGATGCCGCACAAACCACTTCCAATAGTCTGACTCTTACCTGGACTGATGCCCTCAACAGCAATGCCACCTACAATATATACAACATGAGCGACAGCACCCTTGTTGCTTCAAACATCAATGACACAACTTATACCATTGATAACCTTAGTCCTAATACTTTATACACCTTCGGCATTGAGACAGACTGTGGTGGTGGTGATCTTTCCGTTGGCTATGCAAGCGTCAGCGGCCGTACCGCCTGCGGTATCGAGACCATGCCCTGGAGTGAGAATTTTGACACTTGGACCTCCAAGTCTGATTGCTGGTCGTTCTTAAGCGGTGCCTATAATGGAGGCAATGGTACCCCTACCGAATACTCATCCGCATGGACACTCTACTCTTCATACGGCACATACATCACCATCAGTGGCAAAGCCCTGACCATGAACTTGTACAATACTCTTAAATACTGGGCTGTAACTCCACCCATCGAAATAACGAACGACGATGCCATGTTGAGTGTTGACGTGGCCGTGTCTGCCTGGAGTTCAGCAACACCCAACTATGACGATAATGACACGCTGGCATTTGCCATCAGCACCGATAATGGAAACACATTCACCAACTTACGTGTAGTCAACAACACAGAACTCAACGCCCTTAATGGCGAATACACCACCCTTTACATTCCCGTGACCGGATACAACGGCCAAACTGTGCGCTTCGCCATCTATGGCGGTAGCATTAGCGGTACCAGTCCCCATGACAACCGCATTGCCATTGATAATGTGACCGTAAGTGATCCTATCAACTGCATGCCTGTCAGCGGACTGTCAGTAAGCAACATCACCTCTACTGGTGCCACCCTGACTTGGGAAGGCAATGCCGACGGCTACACCATCTGGAACATGGCCGACACTACCGTTGACCAATATGCCACCGATGTCACAGCAGATCTTTATGACTTAGATCCCAACACCCACTATACCTTCGGTGTAACCGCCAACTGCGGCAGCGAAGAAAGTATGATGCGTACTATTAGCTTTACCACTTTGGTTTCCTGCCCCGCTCCCACCAACTTGACAGCTACGCTTACGCCCGGCGACGGCAGTGTTGCAAGTTTAAGCTGGGATAACAACGGCACTGAAGCTTGGCAGCTTTGCCTCAACGGCGACACCAATAACCTCATCGACATTACCGACAACCCATACGAGCTCACCAACCTCACCCCTGAGCAGACATATACAGCAATGGTTCGCGCTTACTGCGATGTTGACGACCAAAGCGCTTGGAGCAACACCATCACCTTTACCCCGACAGATGCTTATTCAATCACTGTAAACGATGGTACAACTACCAACAGCTATGTGCCCATCTATGGTACATATGTCGACGAAATCACCAAGAGCCAGTTCATCATCCCTGCGGTTAACCTTGCTGCCATGCAGTTTGGCACCATCAACAAGCTGACCTTCTACGCCAGCAATGAAAATGTAAGCTGGGGCGCAGCCCAATTTGAAGTTTATCTGACTGAGACCAGTGAAACTACCCTGTCTAACTTAGCCGACTACAGTGGCATGACCCAGGTATATGCCGGCAGCCTTTCCATCAGTAACAACAAAATGGAGGTTACTTTCACCACTCCCTATATTTTTCTGGGAGGCAACCTTATGATTGGCTTCCTGCAAACCGCTACCGGCACATGGTCCAGCTGCAATTGGCACGGCACCTCTGCCACAGGCGCTTCCATGGGTGGCTACGGCACAAGTATCAATCAACGAAATTTCCTGCCCAAAACCACCATCGATTATACCCCCGGTGATGCAGACATCTGTTTACCCGCAACAGGTCTGACTGTCAGCAACATCACTACTGACGGTGCCACCCTGACTTGGAACGGTGAGGCTGATGGTTATACCATCTACGATATGTCTGACACCACAGTATATCAATACACCACCGACAATACTGTTGACCTCTATGCTCTTGATCCAATGACGCATTACACCTTTGGTGTAGCCGCCAACTGCGGTTCCGAAGAAAGCATGATTGTATCTGTGAGTTTCAACACCGCATGTTCTGCTGTTGAACTTCCCTACACCGAGACTTTCGACGCCACCAGCAGCACACGTGACTGTTGGGACTTAGTTGCCACCGGCAATATTGGCGGCACCTATGGCATGGGATTCGTCACTGTCGATAACAGAGAAGTTATACGCTTCAGCTCTTATAGCAATGCTACCGACTATAACCAGTACGGTTATTCACCGTTAATGGAGGTAAGTTCCAGTGCCACCAACCTGCTCGTGAACGTGGTCTATGCCACATACGGATCTAATGACGTTCTGAATTTCGGCTATGTCACAGCTACCGACACCATTTGGGATCCAACTGACTACACCACCACTGGCCAAAGCGATTGGCAAACCCTCGAGTTTGTTATCCCTGTCACCGCTACCCAGTTAGCCGTCCACTATTATGGCAATTACAGTTACTATGGATGGATTGACAACGTGTCTGTCACCGAAATGACTGGTGACTATTGCTATCCTGTCACCAACCTGACTGTTGACAGCACAACCTCCAACAGCGTTTTCTTGAGTTGGACCGACAACAACAACACCGCTACGTACACTATTTATAATGGCACTACTATAGTAGCCACCAACATCGCAGCTACCGAATACGAAGTCACTGGTCTTTCCGCCTCCACCAACTACACCTTCGGTGTTGCCGCCGACTGCTCAGCTGACAATGAATCTTCAATAAGAACTGTCTCTGCCAGCACCGAATGTGGTACTGTTGACCAGTTCCCCTACGTTCAGGACTTCAGTGCCGAACCAGCTTGCTGGACAAAGATTGACGCCGACGGTGATGGCTACAACTGGACTATCCTTTCAGGCTACACCTCTATTCAATCAGCTTCATACGACAATGACGAAGGGGCACTTACCCCTGACAACTGGTTAGTTTCCCCCCAGTTTGCTATTCCTTCCGGAAGCAACTACGAAGTTACTTGGAGTGCCACCGCTCAAGATCAGTCATGGCCTGCTGAACACTATGGAATCTTTATTTCCACCACTGGTAATACCAACACTTCCGACTTCACCATGATTAACGAATGGACATTATCCGCTGGTGTTTTCAACCCCGTCATTGACCTGAGCACATACGCCGGCCAAAACATCTACATCGCTCTTCGTCACTTCAACTGCACCGACCAGTTCCGTCTCTCTATCGACGATTTCACCGTACGTGAACAGGCTGGTGCCAACCAAGTTACCATCAATGTGACTCAAAACAACCCGGTATATGGTACCGTCACAGGTGCGGGTATCTATAACATTGGCGACAGCGTTACTGTAACTGCAACTCCTGCTGCCAGCTATACTTTCTCGAAGTGGGTTGACGAAAACCTCAATATTATCAGCACCGATAATCCCTACACCTTTGTCGCAACCACCAACCTCACTTTGAATGCCATCTTCCTTGATAATTCTGGCGCAACACACACTATCACTGTTTTGGTAAACGATAGCCTGATGGGTACTGCCACTGGTGGTGGCACCTATCCTGCTGGCGAGCAAATCATCCTGTCAGCTACCGCCAATGCCGGTTATCAATTTGTAAATTGGACCCAGGAATCCAGCTACGGCATCAACGAAGTCGGCACCGATCCTGACCTCATCATCACCGTGACTGGTGACAAGACTTTCATCGCCAACTTTGAACCAGCAGGTGGTCCTGTTACCACATATACCGTAACACTGAACACCGCTGACGCTACAATGGGTACTGTTGCTCCTGCCGGTGCAAACACAGTCAACGAAGGCTCTTCCTTCACCGCTACCGCAACAGCTCTCGATGGCTACCACTTCGTGGCTTGGATGAACGGCACCACCCAGGTGAGCACCGCCAATCCATACACTTTCAATGTAACTGCCGATATCACCCTCACAGCTACCTTCGAGGCTAACACTGTCACCACCCACACCGTTACATTGAACACTGCTGATGCCACTATGGGTACTGTTGCTCCTGCCGGCGCAAGCACCGTCAACGAAGGCTCTTCCTTCACCGCTACCGCAACCGCTCTCGATGGCTACCACTTTGTGGCTTGGATGAACGGCACCACCCAGGTGAGCACCGCCAATCCATACACCTTTACCGTGACCGGTGACATCACCCTCACCGCCACCTTCGAGGCCAACGATCCTGCTGTGACCTACTATAACGTCAGCGTTACCAGCGCCAACACCACAATGGGTAATGTGACCAGCAGCCACAGCGGTCAAGTAGCTGAAAATACCGAGGTGACCGCCACCGCAACTCCTGCCGCAAACTATCGCTTCGTGAACTGGACCAATGACGCGGGCACCGAAGTAAGTACAGCCAATCCCTATACTTTCACTGTAACCGCAGACATCACGCTCATCGCCAACTTCGAGATTATCGACAATATCGACGATGTGACCCTTTCACAAAGCGTCATGCTGATGCCGAATCCCGCCGACAACTACATCGACCTGCGCATCAACAGTAATGTGAACGTGAAGGAAGCTGTGGTTTACAACGCCTTCGGCCAGATGGTACAGACTGTTGAGCTGAACGACAACTACGCACGTATTGACCTGAACAACATGGCTGCCGGCATGTATTTCGTCCGTGTGAACGGCGACAACATGACCGCTACCAAGAAGTTCATCAAACGTTAAGACGGGGAGACGCTCACTTCGTTCGCTCGGGGAGTCTCGCTGCGCTCGAGGGGAGTTTCGCATTTCGTGCTCAAGGGGAGTGATGCTTCGCATCAGGGGAGTCTTTGAATTCTGAATTTCTGACCCCTAACCACTGATCACTAACCCCTAAAACCTAATCACTAATCACTAAAAAAACGGGCTTTTGCCCGTTTTTTTTTATTTCCTTCCGAAATCCGCGGGAATCTCTCCCCAGCGAGGCGTGTCCCATTTGATGATTTTAGTGGTATAGGTATTGTTCTGCAACCACAACTCCGCCCGCTGCAACAAGTCGAAAATCTTTTCGTTTTCCGCGGTGGGCAACACCACAGACTTATGCTTTTTGTGTCGCACCCAGGCAATGGCCGTAATGCTGTCCGTGTAAATCGGAATAGAACTATTCATCTGTTTCAGCAAAGCCAAACCATGCACAATGGCCAGAAATTCCCCTATATTGTTGCTGGCCCCTTGGAAAGGTCCCTGATGAAACCACACCTTCTTGGTGGTGGTGTGCACCCCACGATATTCCATCTGCTTGGTCACCATGTTACAGGCCGCATCCACCGCCAAACTATCCCATACCGGTACGGGGTCATTGCTACTCAAAAAACTCAAACCTGCAGGCTTGGGTGCCGACAGCTGCTGCTTCCGGTACTGCTCATAGCCTTCCATAAAAGCCTTGTCGGCTTCCAACTTCGATTCAAAAGACTTGTATTTAGCCCCTTCAAACTGGTCAACCTGCGCCTTGCAAGTTTCCCAATCCTCAAACACCCCCGTGAGGCGTCCAACCCAAACGACATAATATTTTTTCTTTCCAGCCATATTTATTTGTTTAATCGTTTATACGGGGAGACACTCGCTTTGCTCATTCGGAGAGTCGCTTACTTCGTTCGCTCGAGGGGACAAATATATCGTCTTAACGTCTTCCCGAATGCACACAGTGCATGTCTTGACGAGCTCACGCAGGGAGCGTCTCCACGTCTCTAAATCATTTTATATCCACATGTAAACCATTCAAATTTTTTGCGTAATTTTGCAGAATGTATCCGCGAAAATCAACATGACAAAAATATAAAACTATAACGTATGAAAAGGTTCTCTACCACAAAACTTATCAACACTTTTTTCATGCTCACTCTGACATGCATCCTACTGTTTTCCTGCCAACAGAAAAAAGGGGACGATATTGTCTTTGAGCAAACGGTCTGCTTCGAGAACAGCAACTGGGACTTCACCCAGCGGACGTTGGAATTCACCGCCCATATCACCGACACCATCTCCCCTTATCGCGTCGAGATGGAGCTGAAATACGGTGACGATGACGAGCGTGTGGACCAGATGCCTGTCAGTTTCGCCGTCACTGCCCCCGATGGTGGAAAATCAGTGGTCTCCTCAGCTTTTGTTTTTGTGGAACAAGACGACGAATCAGACTTCACCAACCAAGCCAAGCAGCTCAGCGGCTCGCAGATACAAACGCTTTACAGCAAGAAATATTTCAATAGATCGGGCGACTACCATTTCCGCCTCAATCGCCATTCCGACAAGTTCGACAATTACAATATCCAGTCGCTGACGCTGCGGGTGATACGTTTGTCTGAATAAAAACGGTAAGACACTCGCTGCACTCGTTCGGGTAGACGTTCGCTACGCTCACTCGGGAAGACGCTCACTACGTTCGCTCGGTTATACGATCATCGTTTTCCCATCTCCTCGGTTAACCTTCTAACCTTCTAACCCTCTAACCTTCTAACCGAGTACACGTTAGTGTACGTCTTCTCGTCTCCCCGAATGCACGAAGTGCATGACTTAACGTTTAAACAAAATGCTCGGCGATGCGCTTCATCTCTGACGAGACGTTATTGCTTTCATACAGAATTCCATAGATGGTCTCCACAATAGGAATATCGGCCTTGAATTCTTTGTTCATCTCATGAATACAGCGGCAGGAGAAATAACCCTCCGCAATCATATTCATCTCAAGACGAGCCACACGCACCGACAATCCATGACCAATCATATTGCCAAACATACGATTGCGGCTGTAGCTTGAATAGGCCGTCACCAGCAAGTCGCCCAGATACACCGAGTCGGAAATATGACGATCTTCCAACGGATAAATCTTGGCCACAAACTTCTTCATCTCTTTGAGGCAGTTGGCGATATAGGCGGCGATAAAGTTGTCGCCATAGCCCAAACCACTATAAATACCAGCTCCCAAAGCATAAATATTCTTCAACACCACAGCCATCTCCGCTCCTTTGATATCGTTCGACACAGACGCGCGCACATAACGATTGGTGAAAAACTGGGCCACCGTCTTGGCCAGCTCCTCATTTTCGGAAGCCGCCGTCAGGAAAGTGAATTTCTCTTTCGCCACTTCTTCGGCATGAGAAGGACCACTGATAATGGCCAGATTGGAAGCGGGTATTCTGAACTCGGTTCTTAGGTATTCGGTAATCACCTGCATGGTTTCCGGCACAATACCTTTCACCGCGTTGATGATTTTCTTCTGGTTCAGTTTGCTTTTCTTAAGAGGCTCAAGTGTTTTGTGCAAGAAGGCCGACGGCGTGACAATGATCACATAATCCGACTTGGCCACCACCTGTCGCAGGTCGGTGCTGATTTTAACATCTTTTGGGTTGATGTAAACCGAACTAAGGAACAAAGGATTGTGCCCGTAAGTGCTCACCCCTTCCACAATTTCTTCCTCACGCACCCACCAATGGATGTGCTCCAAGTTGGCCGACAGAATTTTCACGATGGCGGTAGCCCAGCTGCCACCCCCAATTACCGCCACTCTGTAGCGCATTCTGGTCTTTTTCTTACGTGCCGGAATCATCACTTCCGAAAACATATCCACCAATTCCATCCTCTTTCGTTTTAACATTTTTTAATTGTGCAAAAATACAAAAAATATTCACATAAACAAGAAAAAAGCGGAAAACATTTTGCACATTTACTAATTTACTAATTTGCTAATTAATTTGTATCTTTGCAGAAGAAAAAACAGACTATGACCTTTCTACAGCAACTGGCCGGGACCATCCTGCAACACAGCGACATACCACTGAAGGATACGCTGATCGTGCTTCCCAACAAGCGCGCCCGGCGGATGCTGCAAAAGGAACTGGCCGCCGGCATCTCGCAGCCTTGCTTCTCCCCCACCATCTTCTCTATCGACGAATTCATCCATAAACTGTCGGATTACACCCTCTGCGATGACATAGAACTCCTGCACATCCTGTTCAAAGCCTACCAGCAGTTCGATCATGCCAAGAGCGAGAAACTGGCTTCCTTCCTGTCTTGGGCCGAGACTTTCATCCACGATATCAGCGAGATAGACATGCAGTTGGCCGATGCCACCAAGATTTTCGGCAACCTGTCGGACATTAAGGAACTGGAAACCGTTTTCGGCCGAGAAAACCTCAGTCCCAATCAGCAACGCTACCTGAAATTCTACAGCAATCTGCACGAACTTTACCAAAGTTTTAACAGTTTTTTAGACGAAGAAAAACTCGCCTACGAGGGCAAAATTTACAAAGATGTGGCCGAACATCTGCTGGACTATGCCCGGAAATTCAAGTTCAAACGCTATATCTTCGCTGGCTTCCAGACCCTTTCACCCTCCGAAATGGCTATTGCGCAGTACTACCATCAGGAGCATCAGGCCGAATTCTATTTTGATATTGATGATTTCTACCGCAGCAATTACACGCCTTTCATTAGCATTCTTCAGAATAAATTAAAAATCAAAGACTTAAACTGGATTCATCATGATTATGCCACCCTAACGAAAGAGATCTTTTTGGTGGGTGCCTCCAAGTCGATGAACCAGATTTTCTATGCCATCGAGCAACTGAACCGCATTGAAAAAGAAGAAGGCAGCCTCAACAACACCGTACTGGTCTTTGCCGACGAGAAATTGCTCATCCCCTTCATCCATTGCTACGACTGCAGCAAGGCCAACCTCACCATGGGGTATCCTCTGGCTGCTACTCCCGCATACGCTCTACTCGCCACCCTCATCAGCTGCGCCCGCAACGGACAACGCTTCCAAAGCATACAGCAGCAAGACGAGATGCTGTACTACCACCGTGATGTGTTCAGCTTCTTCAGAAACCCGCTGATTGTCAACTACCTGTTCAGCAACGTCCAACAGCACGGGGAGTTCATCAAAGACCTGCTGGCGCTCAACAGCATCCTTTATCCTCGTCAAACCCTTCATTTTCCCACAGACGGCACCCTCGAGGCCCCCGAATTTCCTGATTTATCGGGCACCCCAGCGGATATACTCCAGTCCACCACAGCCTTTTTCGAACTGCTGCAGGCACAGTGCTCACAAGCCGGCACCTCCACTTTCGACCAATACTGCCTCAGCCTGATTATCGAGGGTTTGCAAAAGGCCTCAAGTTATCTGAAACATTTTCATACAGATATAACTGATTTAGAATCAGCAATTTTTATCATCAACCACCTCATCCAGCGCAACTCCATCCCCCTCAAGGGAAACCCGTCAGAAGGACTGCAAATCATGGGCTTGCTTGAAACCCGAACCCTGGATTTCAAGAACGTCATCATGCTGTCGGTCAACGAAGGCACACTGCCGGCAGGGCGGAGTTCCAACTCGCTGATTTTGCATGAGGTGAAACGCTATTTCGACCTGCCCACTTATCAGGAAAAAGACACCGTTTATGGCTACCATTTCTTCCGTTTACTGCAACGGGCCGAGCAAGTCCACATCCTGTACAACACCGATTCGGACACCAGTCTGGCGGAGAAAAGTCGCTTCCTGAAACAGCTTGATTTTGAAATCAACGCCCAACATCTGGACAATATCCATCTCCACGAACTGGTCCTGCCCACCCTAGTCAGTTCCGAGCAGCAAAGCAAGGAATTCAGCATTGCGAAAACCGATGCCATTCTGGAGAAACTGCTCAATTTGCAGTACACCTACTCGCAACTGAACGACTACCTTAACTGTCCACTCCAATTCTACCTCAAACACATCACCAAAATCGAGCCTGCCGAAGACATTTCGGAGAGCGTGGAGCAGAAACTCATCGGCAACGCCATCCACGATCTGCTGGACGAAATTGGCCAACAACTGATTGACGAGCCGACTGCTTACCCGCAGATTATTGGCGAAAGCCTGCGAAATATCGACACCGCCGTGGAGAAAGCCATGCGGAAAGCCATTTTAGGGGTCAGGAATCAGGGGTCAGGGGTTAGTGATCAGGGAGCAGGGGCCAGGTCCCAGGGGATAGGTCTCAGGGGTCAGGAGACAGAAAAAAGAATACAGGAAACAGATTTCAATAATCAGAATTCTGGGGACTGTAACCTGAAACCTGAAACCTGTCATCTGTCACCTGACACCTGTCACCTGTCACCTGAAACCTCAAAAGTATATGTTGATTTGACTCGGGGGAAAAGCTATTTGGCCACCGAAGTCGTCAAGAAGGCGGTCACCAGCTACCTCAACAAGCTGAAAGAGGACTTTGAGCAAGCTGAAAAAGAGCTATATAGTTTTAGAATCCTGGCAACAGAGAAAAAACTCACAGCCACCGTAAACGTAGACGAGCAAGCTATAAAACTGAAAGGTTTCGCCGACCGCATCGACCTGCGAAAAGGCCTTGTCACCCTGTTGGACTACAAAACCGGCTATGTGGATGACAAAGGCCTGGTTTGCCACAATTTCGATGACATTTTCACAGGCACAGAACACAAGCAGTTGCTGCAGCTGCTGATGTACGCCTATCTCTTTGATAGGGGTCAGGGATTAGGGGCCAGTGATCAGGGGTCAGTGATCAGGGGTCAGGAGACTGTTAATAGAATTCAGAATTCAAAATTCAAAATTCAAAATTCTAGTGAGCCTGAAACCGTCACCAGCAACCTGTCACCTGATACCTGTAACCTGATACCTGTAACCTGTAACCTGAAACCTGAAACCTCTAACTACGCATGTGGGATTATCAGTTTCCAGCGCCTCTACCAGAAACAGCCACATGAACTCTACCCCACTTTCATTAGTGATCAGGGGTCAGGGGCCAGGGGCCAGGGGTCAGTGATTAGGGAGCAGGGAACAGATAGTGGAATTCTGAATTCAGAATTCAAAATTCAGAATTCAAATCATCTATCACCTGAAACCTGTAACCTGAAACCTGAAACCTGTAACCTAAAATCTGATACCTGTAACCTGAAACCTGAAACCTATAATCATCTCATCACTCCCGAGATATTACAACTCTTCGAAGAACATCTCATCAACCTACTGCGTGACATCATCAATCCGAAACTGCCTTTCAGTCAGACCGATGATGTGAACCACTGCCGCTACTGTGACTATTCCGCCATCTGCAAAAAGCACAACACACAGGACATATAGAGCCATAGGCTACCCAAGGTCGCCAAGAACAGTTTCTGAAACGCCTTTGCGGTATTTGTCCACCTTCTTTATTTCTTATTTTTTAAACTTAAAACGATGAAGTCTTTTTTCAGATTCACCGCTGGTGAATGGGCGGCGTCTGCGTTGATGGGCATACTCATCATCGCCGGCATCTTATTTTATTTTTTATACGAAAACTCCGCTGTGGCGCATACTGACTACACGGAATACAAAGAACTGTTCGCACAATTTGAGCAAGAGCAGCAAAGGTTGGCGGACTCGGTAGAGGCAGCAAGGAAGTGGGGATATAAACGTACAAGGACTTATTATGGAGATTCCGCTAACGGTGCTGGCGGAATGGCAGAGCCTTATCGGCAAGGAACCTATTACGGTCACAATGGACAATACTCTGTAGAGACGCGCCGTGGCACGTCTCTACAACACCCCAATGACAGTCTAAGAAAACAACCTCAGAAGCCGCAATATGCTATTGTCAAGGTGGAACTGAACCGTGCCGATACCAGCGACATCATGCGCATACCCGGCTTTGGCAGCAAGCGGGCACAGAAAATTGTGGAATACCGTGACAAGCTCGGCGGTTTCTACAGTCTGGCACAGCTGAAGGAAATCTACATCATGCAGAACATCAAGCTAGAATATGTGGAGAAATATTTCACTGCTGACCGCCAACTGATCCACAAAATCAACATCAACCAATGCGACTACAAAACCTTAATTGCCCACCCCTACTTTGACAGCTACCTCACCAAGACCATCCTCAACTACCGCCAACAAAACGGCCCCATCCGCGACATGGCGCACCTACGAGAGATTACCCACATCTACGCCGAACTGGAAGAAAAGCTAGTGTGGTATATTGAATTTTAACTTCTCATTTCCATGTTCTCCATGACCATCGGCCTTGCCCACATTCCCTACCCTAGATGAAAAAAGGCCCAGATATTTCCCTCACATTGCAAGTGTCGTGTGCTCCATAATACTAAACAAAATCTGCACAGAAGCAACATATTTTTCAAGATTAAAATAAAGTGTTTTTGTCAATATATTATAATAAAATAATTATTAGTTTTGCAAAATAAAAATTTACAAAATGGGGAAAGGTGAAATTATTGTATACCAGCCTGATGAAACCATCCAATTAGAAGTTCGGATGGAGGAGGAAAACGTATGGCTGACACAACAGCAAATGATGGAGTTATTCCAATCATCAAGAACTAATATTGTTGAACACATCAAACACATCTATGCGGATAAGGAACTAGATGAATTTTCAACCTGTCGGAATTTCCGACAAGTTCGCAAGGAGGGAAACAGATTAGTCGCAAGAGAAATTCCTATCTATAATCTTGATATGATCATCTCAGTTGGCTACCGCGTTAATACTATACGGGGAATACAATTCCGTCAATGGGCAACACGAGTTCTCAAAGAAAGGTTGTTACATAGATGTTCTCACCTCAATCGGATAGAAAGATTGGAGCAACGCATGGATAACGCAGAGCAACAACTTGACTTCTTTATCAAGACCTCCCTGCCTCCTGTCGAAGGGGTGTTTTACAATGGCCAGATTTTCGATGCCTATTCTTTCGCTTCCGATTTAATTAAATCCGCAAAGAAAAGTATTATATTGATTGACAACTACATCAATGAATCGGTGTTGCTGATGTTGGCTAAGAGAAATACTAATGTTTCAGCAAGAATTATCACAAAATCCATCAATACCACGATAAAATTGGACTTGGAGAAGTATAAGCAACAATACCCACCAATAGAAGTGGAGCAAAGCGGTGTCTATCACGACCGCTTCCTGATTATCGACGACGTAATATATCACCTCGGCGCCTCGCTGAAAGATCTGGGCAAAAAACTCTTCGCCTTCTCGAAACTAAATGTGCCAGTAGATAGGGTGATAATGTGCTAATTTTCAAACTAAAATTTGGTTATTTTAAGCAAGTGGAAAGAACACCAACAACATCACTAAAGAGAAACTACCTCAAATATTCCACAATCCGCAGGGCAGCGGAGCGGGCATCGGTAAGGGTGTCGTTGAGCGACATGGGGCGCTTGCAACTGCCTGCCACATACAATCCCGGCTGTGCCGTCTCATTGTCACGCAGATGCGGATTCATCGTGGTGGCAAAACCATAGGCATCGGCACAATTGCACTGCTGGGTCAGCTTCTTGGTACCTTCTGAGGGCTCCATGCCCACCATAAGCACCAAGAGGTCGGCACTCATCTTCAGCGGCAGGCCCACCAGGGTATCTTCCGACTTGATCTGGACTTTCCCATCATAGGTTGAGGCCGCCTCGGAAATACGACCACGGACGTAGCGAACATCGTATTTCTCCTGCGACTCGCGGTACATCTCCTCGAAACCGCCACCCCACATGCGCAAGTCCATGTAAAAAATATAAGCCTCCACTTCGGGTAAGAGTTTTCTTACTTCGATGGCTTGCTTGACCGCTGTCACACAGCAGACCTTCGAGCAGTAATGATTCCCAGACTTCTCATCGCGGGAGCCCACACACTGCAGGAAAACGATCTTCTTGGGCACGTCACCCACTGAATTGAGAATTTTACCTTCCTTGAGCATCTTTTCCATGTCAATGGAAGTGATGACACCTGGATAAATGCCGTAACCCAGTTCTTCTTTTCTCTTCGCATCGAACACCTTATAGCCGCTAGTCACCAGCACGGCATCGGCCAAATAGCGCACTCCCGACGCATCCTGCAATTCCCAGGCCATAATGCCACCGGCTTCGGTAGCCGAATCCGTCGAGGCCACTGACGTGATCTCCGTGGACAAATGCAACTTGATGTTGTCACGGTCAATCTTCGACTCTAGTATTTCCACCAAGTCATCCGCCGGCGAAAAATCGGGAAAAAGGAACGCCTTGTCCCTCAAGTTGGTCAACATAGAGGCCGACTTCTCAAAAAGCAGCACTTCGGTTTCTTCCATGGCAGCCAATATCGATGCTGCCTCTATACCGGCCGGTCCGGCTCCAATGATTGCGATGGTTTTCATGTATGTTTGTCGTTTTGTTTATTCGTTGATTTGTTTTATATGTTGAGTCGCTCATTTCATTCGCTCGGACAGACACTCGCCTCGCTCGTTCGGTGAGACACTCACTTTACTCGCTCGGTAAAACGATCTCGTTTTCCCGTCTCCTCGTCTTCCCGAGTGCACGCAGTGCACGTCTCCTCGTCTCCCCGAAATCACTGACCCCTAACACCTATAACCTAACCCCTATTACACTTTTAGCACCGTCGGTTTATCCGGCATGGAGAGCACTTTGCCCGACACACCCTTATATTTCTCGTCGGGGTTATAGGCAATACCGATTTTGTTCATCAGCTGCTCGCACTGCACCTGATGCAACTGCAGGCCCAGCGTCCATGGGTCGTAACCCAACAGCAGGCCAGTCAGTTCCTCGTAGGTCAGCACGGGAATGCCATAGCCTTCCTTGTCGTAGGTTTTGTGTTCCAACTCAGCGATGGTGTATTGCCACTTGTCCAGGAACATGCCGCAACCGGGACAGTTAGTCAGGATAAAATCCGGCTCATAGGGTTCCATCGACTCGAATTTCTTCTTGGAGTTGGCCACCGAATAGCCTCTGTTTTCCTGTACCAGATACTGGCGGAAACCAAAGCCGCAGCAGTGACGTCTCTCCGGATAGTCAATCACCTCACCGCCCCAGGCCTCAATCATGCCCGACAGCACATGTGGGAATTCCGACTTACCCACCCCCTTTTCGGGGAAAATCTTGGCATAGTGACAACCCACATGCTCCACAGCCCGCAGGGGCTTACCCGTAAAGCGGTTCACCAGCTGGTACTTCATCTTCGGCTTCAACTCATTTCTGAACTTGAAAATGATATCCGACGGATGGGCAATGTTTTTCGGCAACTCAAACTCACGTCCCGTGGCCTCACGCAGGTATTTGCGGGCCTGCTCCAACAGTGCCGGGTCATTCTTCCACATCTCCACCATCTCGGTGAACACCCCAAAAGAAGTGACGCACGAAGGTACATAATTCTCGTAGCCGTCCTCGGTCATCAGCGAAAACAAGCGCGCCACCACCGTCATAGTGGTCTCTATCGGCACCACATCCGAGTGGTAACCAATACCAGTACAAGTATGCTGGTTAGCCTCATCTTTAATATCCTTTCCCAGTTCCTCGCGCATGATTTTCAGAAATGCCGCCTCCGAACCCGGGAAAAAGGTCTGCCGGATACAACTCCTCTCATAGAAGTAGTGGTCATCCGCTATATCTTTCTGATATTCGTTCCAGAAACGTTTTTGTATTTGCATGTTGGTTACTTCGTGTTAATGACTTCGTGTTGTTAATTATTACATGTTAATGACTTCGTGTTGGCGAGTTGATGCTTGGACTATCCTAATTCTTAATCCCTGTAACCTGTAACCTGACACCTATTAATTATTAGTTTTCAACTTTCAGTTTTCAGTTTTCAACTTGTTTAACGACCAGCTCCGCCACATCCATCACTTTCGCCTCGGTGGCACGGGTGAAGGCCTTCTTGCACATCGGACAGGCCGTGCAAATCAGGTCCGGATTGCCCGTTTGCAGGTTCTCCAAAGCAGCGTTGCGTATCTTTTCCTGCTGTTCCAGTTCTATCACCGTGTTGCCCAGGTTGAAACCACAGCATAAACTGTGCTCACGCTCCTCGGGAGTTTTCAGTAGCGTAGCCACACTGTTCAGCACAT
>Ga0265298_10000765_pt1 | contig 47260 bp, 59 predicted proteins | sample AusTroGonzalo_MG_3_FD_193486 | JGI IMG/M metagenome (GOLD analysis project Ga0265298, IMG submission 193486) | Bovine rumen microbial communities from tropical cattle in Woodstock, Queensland, Australia - Gonzalo_01 | ecosystem: Host-associated > Mammals > Digestive system > Stomach > Rumen ...
TCCGATCTAGCAACAAGATATTTATTGTCAAACGAAACCACAGCTTGTACAGTGCTGCTAGAATATCTTCCAGAAGAAACAATTCTGAAGCTTTTATATAACGGGTGTGTTGAAGGGCTTCTATAGTTAAACTCCCACATATTAAAAATTTCTGATCTAGCTTTATCTTCAGACGAGCTACTTGTATATGTGTATTTTGTTCCACATATTAAAAGCTTATGTTCTTTACTTGGTCTATAAAAAGACAACGACTGATGAGGAACCCAGTCGTACTCATAATCAGTACAACTAACATACTCCCTTTCACTTTCTATAGAACTCCATTTTTCAAAAACTAGACGTGTCTTTTTTTCTCCATTTGTGTTAGACGCATACAATATATTATCATACGGGTCTACAAAACATCCTTGATGAACGGCAGCCCAAGCTCTTGTGTCATCGCCATAAGTTGTGTCACTTCTAAAATCTCCGCCGCAGTCTTTAGGGCGAGCTAATACTATCCCTGGATGGCTAGCCATAGCGTTTTCTTTGCTGGAATAAATATCTTCAGCAGAGAAAAACTTGCCATCTCCTCCACGTACGTTATAAGGTCCTGTTGGAATAAAAATAGGGTGTTTTTCATAATTAACGGGGTTTGTTGTAGCTTGAACAGCGCTATCAAATGAAGCAGAGTCATCTGTTTCCCCGTCACCTTTAGCCCCAAAATCTTTTACGTTTGGCATATCTGCAAATCTGTCACCGAGGTAGCGCGGTTCTGTCGCACCCGTAGTGACAATCGGAGTGAGTTTCTGATATCCCATGTGCGCCACCTCCTTACGATGATGCGCTAACTGCGACTGCTGTTATTGTATCCCCTGCGGGGAGATTGTAGTTGAATTTGACCGATGTGCTGGAATAGTCCACATACTGTTCGTTTGCGCCAGATTCGCAGAGCACTCCATTATGGAAAACAAGGAGTGAGCCACTATTCACAACGTGAGACGGAACAGTGATTGCTGTACCTGCCGAGACAGCAGAAGCTAGTTTTTGTGTAGTTCTAGTAAAAGATCCTTGCTGAACTTCTATGTCAACAACTCTATTTACTGGCGTTACTGCAGTTCCATTAACCTTAATGCCAGTAATTGGTATTGATACATCAACAGCTTTACTTACAGGCGTTAGTGCCGAACCATTAACCTTAACGGTTTCAATGACGTTTGCTTGTGCGCCTGCTGCTATACCATCAAGTTTTGTTTTTAACGCGTTGGTAAAATCATTAGTAGAAAGACCTTTTCCAGAAACCTTATCGACCTTTGTGGTATCCGACGGGTGAACATGATCACCCCTAGCCCATTTTGTTTCAGTTCCAACAGCAGCAGAACCATTAATTTTAGGTATAGTCGAAGATGCTTCAGGAACAACAATGCTATCCAGTTTAACTTTGTCTGCAGATGACATTAGACCATCTGCTGCAGCACTTGCCAGCGAAGAAACATTTTTACCATTCAGGTGACATATCCACACATTGATAGTATCACCGGCTTTTAGGTCAACAAGCGTTGTTATAAAATTAGAGTGCGAATCATCGGCACCCTTTTCGTTATACTGTTTTTTTCTAAACTGTCTCACTCCGTTAACAGAGACTTGGATGTGATGACGTCCAACAACATACCATAAAGGATGAATGTATATATCAGTTCCAGCAGGAACATCAGAGCTCAGAACCCAGTTCATTTCCATACAGGAATTGCCTGTGTCTTCCCCGACGATTGCTGGTATGTTTTCAGCACGCTGTACTTGATGATCAATCTCTGACATGAATGTATTATACATTATCAGGATTGCATCATACCTAGCCTGTGTTTCATCAAATGCGTCCCAGAACTCATTGTTAAATTCTTCTGGCGTTTTATCCGATGTCAACGGTACTTTTATCGCTCTGCCAATATCTAAACGTAAATCTTGTCGCTCTGCACAATCCTGATCAAAACGATCTTCAATCTCTTCTGAGTCAAAACGGCTTCCATTGCGGTAGTCATCCTCTTGAACATAGGGCATATTGCGCCGAATAACGATTCTCGTACCGGGAGAGGGAGCAGACGCAAAAGTAACAGTTCCACCAGACGCAGTTATGTTGACTGTGCATTGTGTAGACACGTCCTGTTCGTTTCTGCCGTCGCCGTCGCCGGCATAAACAACCACCTGATCTAACTCCCAGACCTTGAAGGTAAACGGGAATTGAGTTGTTACTCCGTTACCTATATATCGATTCTGGTTGATTCTGCTTTCGAGTGTCATGCTACCACCCTCCACGCGCAGCTATCCACGCGTCGTCCAGCTTGCGATCATAGCTCTCTGACGCGTCCGCACCTTCAGCAACTGGAATCGCTGCTTGATATAGCTGTGCAAGCTCCTGCACCTTGCTCGAATTGTGCTTCAAAAGCGGGACGGCAATCAGGCATGCAAGTTTCCGCGCCATTGCAGAGACAAAAGCTTCATCCCATATAGTGATGTCTTCCACATCAACAACAGCATCAACTATCGCCTTACCGACATCACACAAGATAATTTCTCCTTCATCTCCTCGCTGAACAGCATACGGCGTTTTTCTCATTCCGCGCCGTGTACCGTCATGAACGCGCACGATTTTGAGAACCGTATCAGGTACTCCGTAGCAGTGCGTCCACTCCTGCTCGTACACTTCAGGCATCATTTTTTCAGGTAACCGAAGACGCCGCACTGCAAAACGATATGGGAAATCACGCAGGGCAGAGCGTCGCGCCCTGTCCCACATTAGTTCGCACTGGATCGCCTCTGGCGTATGCTCGTTGGGACTTCCGATAGTGCGAGTCCCAACGAAGCCAAGCGCCATATTGAAGATCTCAAGCTTGCCACTGGTGGAAGCCATTGCTTACTCCTTGACTGGCATAACTATGCTATTTCTCTGATCATTCGCTTTTTAGCTCTTCCTGCAACTCATTGATACGATCCCGTGCCGCTTGGCGTTTGGCGTGCAGATCGTCAATATCGTATGGAGCTTCAAGCCCAGCAAGGATATACTCTTGATACTTCGCCACCTTCCAGTCGCCTACAGGCGACACAGGCGATTGCAGTTGCACAATAAGGTCGTTCAATTCCTGCTGGAGTTGTTCTTTTTTATAATCTTCCATTGCTATTCCTCGCGTATTTTGTTCTTTACTCCAAAATCTCTTAGCAATAAATTTGTGATTGAAATGCGCATTCTCACGGCATTGTCATAGAACTCATATCTCGACAACTTTCTTTTGCTAAGAGGTACTGACATAGACAAAATCCTTATATGTTATGAAAAAAGAATAAGCGGCCGGACGCCAAGAGAGACGGACGCGCCGGAACAGTTCGCACGGCCGTTGCCGCCGACAAAAGCAAAAAGAGAAGCCGAAGCCACCGCGCCCAACCACCAACCAGAGCGAGAAGCTCGACCATTGATCCACGTTGGATCAATAGCAAACAACCTAAGCTGAGATTTTTTGCAGCCAGAATCTCGGCCTGATGAAGAAAAAATTTGTCCACCATATACCATTGACTCTGTCATGAATCCGATATGTTTATCACACCACGCCCAATTATTAGAACTACCTAAAAAACCGCTACCTGCTGAGCTAGTAGCCGCCGCATCAACAGTTGTTGATATAATATCACTATATGACAGGATATGTCCATCTAAACAATTGCTTGCATTTAGAGCTGTGTATACATCACTCTGGAGTTTTGCCCATAGCGCGCACCCTCTTACGCCACCTTCCGTAGTATCTGTGTCGTTCATCTTGTCGTCGAACAACGCCACATCAGGAACAAGCGCAATGTGATTTACTGTGGTCTGTCCATAAGTATTGCCGGCAGTACCGTCTATTTTTTTTCCGTTGGTATTGTCAATATTCCCCATGTATTTCCAATAATTAAAATGGGCAAAACGGAAATTGACGTTTTTTGTCGTGCCACCGTATGTGAATGATTTTGTGATATAGTCGCCAATATAGAGGTCAGAAAAATCACCGTTGGTCAATTTGGTGCTTAACTGCGCGAGGGTATAGACATTAGTCAGGTTTTTGCCGCGATAGATGCAGTTGTGAAAAGCAGCCCCGTCATCTCCTGCGTCTCTCGTCAGCACGACGCCTTGCGCCCCTTGTGAATCCCAAGAAGTTCCATTCCACGCAAAATTTTCACCGCTCAGTTCAGTCACATTATAGACATCACCAACGCTGGGGTTTTGCACAGCCTCAAGATCTGCATAAGTGGCTTTGGTGCCTTTGTAGACAAAAGCTCCTTGCACCTTGTCGAGCTTGCCATCCACCTCATCAAACTTGCGTTTGACGGCACACATGATTTTATTGGTGTACAACGCACCTTCGCCAGAGAGGGTGAGCTCATCAAGATGCGTGTTGTTGACCTCTATCGTGCTCCATTCGGATATATTTGACATTCTCGCCCTCCATTTGGCGATTGGGCGGGTTTTTAGCCCGCCCAGTATTGCCTATTGTTAGCCAATAACGGCACCTTTATCGATATACATGCCAGCCTGATAGGGCTGTTCGTCCTCGCGGACAATGGCGGCAGTGATTTTGCCTGCGGTGAATGTGGAGCCAGTGAGCGTCACATTCATTTTAAGCCACTGCTTTTTCACGCCAGCGGGAAGCCAGCGGAGATAAACCTTGGCATCTTTCACCAAAGCTGCGGTAAGAATGGTCTCGGAGGATCCTGGAACGTCGCTGTAGTCGCCAGCCTCAGAGTCAGCTTCCTGCAGCTTGAGGGTAATAGACGTGCCGGTCGCGGCGGTCTCGTTGACTTTGCAGAACACGCAGATGGGCTCCGCTTTGCCGGGTTTAAAAAGGCTGTTCAGAGGAACGGCAGCCGAAGTCACGGCAGAGCCCAAGGACGCTTTTTCAAAGAAGATCAAGTTATCATCGAGAAGCATTGTTACTCACCTCCTAGGACAGCACGGCTTCCGTGGACTTAATAACGTCGCACTGACGGATGGGACGGCCATGAAGAGCAGGTACGCTCTTGCTGTCGAAAAATTCGCCGTAGGTCAGATGGACAGTGCCGTAGTCAATGGACTGCATTTCGAGAGCAGTCAGCACGTCCTGGTTGCAGTACCAGATGGCCTTAGAACGCATGTTCGGGGGCATCATGTTTTTGGCCTGAATGGTCAGAGCCTGCAGATCTACCCAGCCGGAGGTGCCCTTGCGAACCATCAACTTGGTCGTATCAATGTTGCAAATACGGACGACGGCACGCCAGTCACGCACTGCCAAACCACAACGCCAGGTGTATTTGTCACCGACAACCTGGAACTTGTTGCCACCGGCATCAGTGGTCATATACTTGCCAAGATCCTCATTGCGGAGACCGCCAGTGCTGCCTTTGGGATACAGACCATGCACGGTGTCGCTACCCCAACAAATGAGATACATAGACGTCATCTTGTTGGCAGTGTTGCCGGAAGCATTGAGAACATGGGGCGAACTAATGCCGGGATAGCGTTTGGTGAAGCCGTTGAACTCATCCGTGTTGGTGCTGTTGTCACCGTAGAAGAGAGTCGTTGCGACTTTCTGACGCATGGCCTCAGCAAAAGCCTTGGATTCACTCAGGCGAAAAGCACGGGCTTTGTCGCCGTAGAGCTCAACCTCAGCCACATCGAGTTCCTGCAGGGCTTCCAGCATGCCACAGGTTTCTTTGACCTGTGCCCATTTGGATTTGCTGGGCGGCGTACCTTTGTAGAGGCGACGCCAATAAACCTCAGGCAAGCCAGTGCGAATGCGAGTGAGATGGCCATCGGACTGATTGCTTTCCATCCACTGCACGTCACTTAAAATGTCGTTGGTCTGGTTCATCAGTTCGATGACTTCACCAGCCTTTTGGCCCTTGTAGAAGTCTTCCAACTCTGCAAGGGTCGCGACTAAGCCTTTCTTGTAAGACATAGCTAACCTCCTTTGCCTTACGCTTGCATATCAGGCCAAAGCCTGTCCTCAAGAGGAACGGATGAACTACCGCGCCCCTTGCTTGTAACGAAACGGTCCTCGCGCATTGCCTTGCCCATTCTGGCAAGGCACCGAACAACCACAGGGTTGTAGTCGGCGTGCGTTTCTTTCAGTAGTTTTCGCATTGATCCATCTGTGTCGTAGCGAGCCAGCACACGTCGGCAGTCGGCAACAGATGCCTTCCAGTTCTGGCCACCGATCTCAGGATCATCCAGAATCTGCTTTTGCCAATCTTGGATAGTCTGCTTTTCTTGTTGTGCCTGCAGCTTATCGACGTCCCCGGCATACTGTCTGTGCCAATCCAGAAGTGCCTCGGCTTGAGCTTTGGTCAGCTTCTGTGCTTTGCACACATCCTGAAAAGATTTGAGACTTTCAGCAGGGACGTTGAAACCCTCACCCGCTTCAAGCGTGTAGTCCTCAGGTTCAGCTTCTTTCTCTGTATTTTGCCCTTCCTGCTCCTTTTCGGGTTCGACCTTGGCATCATCCGTGGTCGTAGCCTCTTGGCCGTCCTGAGGCTGTTCTGAAGCATTCTGAGAAGCTTCAATGGGATCCTCGTCTGCAATGCTCTCAACGGGGTTGTCAGCCACGCTTTCGATATTTGTTTCTTCAGCCATTAATTGTCCTTTTCTTCCGCGCATACAGCATCAACCGCATGCGCTCGTTTGATTAAATGCCAAAGTTTGAAGCCCACGGAGCGCTGCCCTTCAACGAACGCCATGCTTTCATGGGGAAGGACGGGCACACCACTCCAGAAATTTGTCTGCTCCATAAGCCAAGCAAGAAAATGGATCCCGTCTTTAGAGCGGGAGAGAGTCTCAACTGCGCCGACAAGCCGGGCCTTTTCTGCCTCTTCCTTGGCCTTCCTGGCTTCAGCCTCTCGAGAGGTTTCCCATTCGTACTCGTCGATCATGTGCTACATGCCTCCAGCGCCAGTGATGCCACCTAGCAAGGTATCCATGAGAGTTGACCCATCAGCACCGACAGGAGTTTGTCCAAGATTCTTGGCGGCTCCGGTAATGTCCTGCGCTGCCTGACCTTCGGCTGCCATTGCCTGCTGCTGCATGGCCATCTGCTGCTGCTGTGCTCTTTGCTGACGCAGAGCTTTGACTTGGCTATCTTCTGCAAGGCAGGCTTGCGGCATACCAATGCGATCCATGTACGCCTTGACTGTCTCGTCCACTTGCAAGAGATCAAGAGCTTCAGGCTTGGCTCCAGAGAGATTGACCGTAAAAGCAACACCTTGCTCAATGGCACTGGTGGCCGTAACCTTCTGCGCTTGGGCAAGCACGCTCTCAAACTCAACATCAAGCTCGGTGTAGCCCATGCCTTCAGGCGCTGGCGGCAGAGCCTGCCACTCTTGCATAAGCTGATAGGTGCGCTTGATCAGTGGGCTGAGAAGTTCTGTTTGCAGACGCTCCACGACAGGGCCAATGAGCAGCATCTTTTCTGACTGTTTGGCCTGGATCTCAGTTGCCGTTGCATGCTGGTTGCGGTCATCGTCCAGCAGCATGCGGAACAAATCGACGTAGAGCCCTTCCTCGACGATCTTGCGGACGTCCTGCAGCGCATTCCATGAATACTGGATCGCGCCAGAATCTGGCTGCTGGATAGGCATCACAAGCGGCTTACCCTGTGTGATAGAGAACTCACCGTAGGTGAATCCACCAGGGTTGCGGTCAACGCCGTATCTGCGCAAAGATGCATCACCAAGCAGCGGCGGGTCGGCAATCTTGTGCTCCATGATGCGATGCGTCTTGGCCATGGCCTGCAGCATTCTGGCATCAGGCATCACATCCATGGCAGGGCTTCTACCGTACACGTCGCCAAAATGGATATCCCAGCGAGGAGCAAAAGCGGGGAACATGTCGTAGCCACCTTCGCTCAAGATATGGCCACGCGCTCCTGAATTGCCTGCACCGGCAGTGATCCAGTAGACAGAAACGTACGGTTTGCCACGGTAAGAAGGATCTCCATAGCGAAGGTCTTCACGCGGAAACACGCCCTGAATTACGTCCCAACGAGTCACCCCAGAAGCTGCATTATCCTTTGCGCTTGTAACAACCGCATGCGGCACATTGCTCTCGCCCCAGAGATCAATGATCTGGCGTGAGGTAAGGTTCATCCTGCGGAAGAACGAATCCACGAATCCATCACCATTGACGTCGAGGACATACTCGCCACAGTCCACGCGATGGAATTTCAGACCGTTCTCGTCAGCGTCTTCAATGAGCAAGCCCGTGCCAAAAGCGCCAAGGTCTGCGTAGAGTCCATGAATCGCGTTGTAAAAGTTGCTCTGATGAAGCAGATAGCGCATGCGCTCTGTGACTTCGTCGAGCCACACATTGATGCCGTTCTCGACCTTATCTGGCTCATGAGCCAATCTCAGCCTGAACCATGGACGCACAGGACTTGTCATGCCGCCTTGAAGACCGGCAGCTAGTGTGCGCATGGCACGGACGCCGGTGCTGTCGATCAGCCTGCCATTGATGACCGGCTGCTGATGAGACGTTGTGTCAGTGTCAGAACGCCAGCGAGTCGGCAGAAAGAGCTCTGCGAGATCAGCCCAGGCAGAGTCCCACCCTGACCTCTCAGTCCTCAAAGACTGATACCGAGCGTCGAGCTTGTTGACATTGAGGCTCACGGCCTACCCCAAAGTATCGCTGCCTGTGCCCGTATCAGACAGGCCAGAACTCGAGGTTAAGATAGAAGCGGCAAGGCCACGGTTCTTTTTGCTGCGTTCACGTTGAGCTTCTGCAGCAGCTTGAGCACCAGCGCTGATGCTTTTGGTGGCCTGTTTGGTAGGCGCGGGTTCAACTTGCGGAACGTCCGGTGAACCACCACCACCGCCGAAGCAATAAACAAGAGCCATTATTTCTCCTCCGTTGTCGCTTTGATTGACTCTGGCGTGGCCATAACAAGCCAGCCATCGACATGTTTTTGCTGGCGTGTGTACCAGCAGAGGCCGGGAATCTTGCCAAGCTTGCTGAAACCAACTTGGCTCAGAAGAGCCAGAATATGCCTTGAGGGACACGCCACTCGGCCAATGATGGCCGTAGGATGCAAATTCTCGACTGCCCAAAGCAGGGCCCCCTTGCATAGCGGTACTGCCTGCGCAAAATGCCTGCGAAAAGCTGAGAGCCCTATTTCAGCTACACGACTGCGCAGACTCTCGCGGAAAGGCCATGTCAGCATCACACCTGCCATTTCTCCATCGATGTATCCAGCGAGGACATGCAAGGGCGCAGTGTGGATGCTCAAGAAACGTGCTAGTGTCCACTCCTGCGGATCAACCTCAGGGTAGACAGTCCAGAGCAAGTCCTCGGCCTTCAGGCGCTCGTAAATGGATTCCAGCGTCTTTGCGTCTTCTGGCAGTATGGAGCGATAGGTCATGTCCATAGCGTCACCATGCTAGCGGGTCATATTGCTTGGCCTGCTGAGTACGAGCAGCTATCAAAGCGTCACGTGCTGAAGCCACAGGAGCAGCAAACGTCAAAGCCAAGGCATCACCCTGGTCAGGGCTCTTTCCCAAACGCTCCTTGATATCTTCCTTGCGCTCCAAGCAGATTCTGCCAGTCGTATCAAAAGCATAGGTGGGCGTGGTAAGCTCAGCCTTAAGAGTCGCGTCGTCAGGGATGAAACCACCGGCTCTGAGCCACTCCCTAACGCCATACCACATCTCACTGCGACGGTTGTTGAACCGTGGCTGACGCGCTTTGCCTCCAAATGGCACTTCCACGCAGTCAACGCCGATATGACGCAGCCTGTCGATGACACCTTGCCCCTGCCCAGAGTCCACGAAAACAGCGTCTGGCTGATGCTCATGAACGAGGTCATTGATCCTGTCGGCCAAGTCCATGTTGTCCAGGTTATGGAAAACCTGAATAGGCTGACAGATAAGTCCTCTACGCAAGCACACAGCACTTGCATCAGAACCAAAGCGGGCCACATCCACGCCCATGATAAGGGGCATACCCTCAACATCTTCTGGCCTAACCGTGCGCTGGCAAGCCTCAGTCACAAGGTCAATGGTGATAAGCACGTCATCAGAGCTTGCAGCGAAGTCACACAAGAACTCTTGCCTGTAGGCCTTTTCACTCATCTCGCCCTTAAGAGCTTCGATTTCGTCGTCAGATAGAGCTCCAGTCTCATCCACCCGCAGCAAAGCTGAAAACCAGCCAGGATCGCGCAAACCCTGCTGGTAAAGTTCGCTAAAGAGGTTCACGCCCTTCGGAGTCCCGATGAAAACAGCCCAACCTTTGCGGTCAGCCAGAGCAGGACGGACAACCTCTTGCCAAACGTCAGGCTGCATATCAGCGACTTCATCCAGCACTACGCCGTCAAAACGCAGACCTCTCAGAGCGTCAGCATTGTCAGCTCCAAAAACTCGAATAATCGCGTTGTTGGGCAACGCGATACTGAGCTCACTCTCATTGACTTTGCGACCAGGGATAGGGGCAGAGAAATGCTTGAGGTAGTCCCAGGAGACTGACTTCGCCTGATTTCGGTATGGGGCAATGTAAGCGTACATCGCGTTTGGCTTCTGCTGGAGCAGTGCTTGCTTAAGCATGTGGTTGAGCACCATCACGGTCTTCCCAGCACGACGATGCATGACAATGACACAGAAGCGGTGAGCTTCCATCTCAGCATGCAGCTTGGCCTGATATGGCCGGGGATGATACGGGATAGTGATTTTCATTATGCTTCGCTCTCTTGCTGTGCCCAAGTTATGGTCATTTTCTCATGTTGCTCTGCTTGGGCTTCAGTAATGCCCCAACATTTGCGCTCACATTCCTGCCGAATCTTGATTGTCTCTGCTGTAATCTTTGCTAGTTTGGCTCGATCAAAGTCACCAGCGGCTAAAGCCTCGTCTATGATTTCCTGATGTCTGTCCCATTCTTCCTTGTGCCTTTGAATGACTGCAGCTTTTGCATCTGCCGCTTTAGCTAGAGCCTCGGCCTTTTTTTTCGGGTTGCAACCTGCAACCACACCCACAACCTTTGCTTCTGTGAGACGATTGACGGCTTCTGTGATATCTTGCATCCAGCCTTCAGCTTTGATGTGCTTTTGAATGGCCGTTCTTGAAACACCGTACCTCTTCGACAACTCCGATTGACTTGCCCCTATCTCATACTCAATGCGTATTTTTTCCCAATCAAAACGGGCAGCCATACTATTTTTCCTTGCTTCTCTTTCTTGGCCTCATTTCCTCAGCCATTTCCTCGTCATCATTGTGATCGATCTTATCAATTGCTCGATCAACTCTTGTTTGAGCATGAAGGATTATCTTTCTCAACCGTCTTGGTACTGGCAGTCCGCACCTAATCATGTGCCCCATTACAGAGACTGCATCGGTAGCAACTAAATAACTGATAAACAATTCCAGAAGCGGAAGATTATAGCCTGTACTAACAGTGAATGATGCATCAACAGCGCCTACTAGGAAGATATACAGGCAGTAGCACGGGTATTTCATGATGCCACGGCCCAGCATCCGGCATGAAAACTTGCGCCGTTTAAAAGCCTCCCACAAACCAAAAACCAAATCTGCGGTCATCATGCCTACGAGCCACAGAAACAGAACTTCCTCGGTTCCAAGAAATGTGGCTACTGATGCGATAACCCCTTTCAATTGCCATGCGCAGAACAACTCCTGCAGATAGTAATATGCCGATTCTATATGCGACGGTGTGTGCTGAATCATTATTTCGCCTTCGACTCTGCTTGCATTTTCAGCAGCCCTGCACGGTATTCTCTCAGGGCAAAGAGGTTGGCGTTAACGAGCAACATGGCCTCTTCATCAGCCTTAATCACTCTGACCATGTCACCAACAGTTTTGATACCGTCACGACTTGGGATCTTGCACTCATCGAGGAGTATTGCCGGGGGCAGGAAGTACACTGGCTCCGTCGTTTTTTTTGTTGAACAACCGTTCACGAATGTTGTCAGGGATGATAATATCAGCAAAAGAGCCATTATCTTGAAGGGCTTGATCAATCTCTTTGAGTTGTTCGCGGGCTTTTTCATGTATCTGCTCTCTGATCGTTGTTGCAGTAGTTGTTGCTTTGTCTGAAAGTTCTTTCTCTGCTTGTAACTGTCCGATAATTTCGTGGCTTGCCTTGAGCTTTTCGTTTAGGCTATCAACCTTTTCTTTTGCTGCATTTCCAATTGCAAACAAGAATATTATCAACAGCACGATCACAAGGTTTTTGATATCCATCACAGAATTTCCTTGAGCAGCATGCCTTCAATCTTTCTGCGACCAGCATAGTCTCTAAAACCGTAGATCAGTTCATCACTTGCATCTGCCCACATCTGGTTTGTGAGATAATGCCAAGTCTTGGGAGCCCTACGCTTGACACCTCCGCATCCAAGCTGGAAACACATGGAAAACACAACGGCTTGAGCCTGCTTGGGGAGCTCATCGAACTTGACGGATGATTGCTTTTCGTAGCAAGGACGGACATAGCGATTGAGATAGCCAGCATGGACGTGATGATCGAGTTCTGCGGCTTCCTCTGGAGAAATCTGGAAAGGGGCGTTGTAGAGCTTGTAAATAGCTCTCTTGGAAGTTAGACCGAGATACGGAGAAACCTTGCGGATTAGGCTTTCAGACACACCATAGCCGCGCAGGCTGTCCTCGTCGGTCTGTCCAAGGTCAACGCCGGTAGCGATAGTGACTCCAGAGACGCCAATAGCCTCATACTTGGCAGGATTCTGGTTGGGCTTGCCTGTGAAATTTCCGGGACGACAGGGTATATAGCCTTGAGTCCAGCGTGGGCCTTCAACACCAGGGCGATTGAGAAAGTCAGAGATGTACGAGATATCTGCAGGCATAAAAAAGCTCCCTTTGGGAGGGAGCTTAACACGGAAAAATGGGATGTACGCTGAAATGACACTGATGTGACACTGACGTGACACTGAAAGTACTCTCAAGGTACTTGACATGTTTTTTGATCTATGCCTCCTGCTGGTCGATGCTGTAAAAGCCAGGCCTGTAACTGCTCATCATCGACGGCAATGCGCTTTCCTATTCGCATGATAGGAGCTCCGTCTTTTATCCAATCTGCGATAACACGACGGCTCACACGATACCGGCCTTTGATTTCTTCCATTCCTATTAACAGCATCATTACCTCACAAGACATTTATACGTATTTACAAGCTATATACTATGCTTTTCTCTGTCTTTAAGCTCTTGCATTTTGGCATTATTCCACCTATCAATATATCCCACAAGATATCCAGTTATTCTACGAATTCTTTGGAATTTAACACCTACTCCAACTAAACCATGTTCATCAAGTGATTTTTGATTAACAAATGTTTTACTTTCCATCAACATTTTCAGCCTCCTTATTGTCAAACTCGCCGCGCAGCATACGAACGGCGACACATATAAGATCAATAAGTTCATCACACATACGCTCACGCCAACCATCTTCGCCTTTCGTGATCTCCTTGACCACTTCCCCATACTCCTCTCCCAAATACCCAAGAGCTTGATATTGACCCTCTGCAAAATCAGGATGTTTCTGTCTTGCCCACCGCAAGGCATTTCTCAGCTGATCGATTATCTCTGCGTCTTTGTCATACTTCTCTGTGCCCACAGAAAAACTCCTTTGTCGCTTCAAACAACACATCAAAGAAAACTAAAACAGCTATTCCACCCATAAACGCCAGCACTAAAATAAAAGAAATAGATTTAGATATCACTTCTAAAATTTTATTCCACATTATTTTTATCCTTCTCAGCAAAATCAGCTGCAAAAGCAAAGTAACCCAAGCAGTCGACATAACTATCATGCTTTTGTGTTCCGCTCATAATCCTTGCGACCTTCATGAGTCCCATCATCATTGCCACGTCATGAGCATTTATTTCTCTTTTTCTATATACTTCTCTGGAGCTGCAGTAGATATTCCAGAGCTTTGCTATTAGAGCAAAATTGTTTTCAGCACTGCCATACTCTGTCTGCCTTTCGCCATTGATGATCTTTGAAGCTTCCTGAAGTGTCTTGCCGTTCACGGTATAATCGATCTTTTCCATCAGTCCTCCCCAAGATAGTTTCTTATTGCCTCTACTGCCTCGTCAAAACTATGCGCCACGACTGTGTGATAGCCTCTCGTCTGCAAGAGTTTGAGCATTCTCTCCTGATTCTCTGAAGGCTTGCAGTGCTTGTTTCGCTTCATTTCCACGAACAACCCATGCCAGATACCTCTCGGAACTGCGAGAAAAAGGTCTGGGACTCCCGCCCTGACTCCCTCGTCTTTGAGTTTCTTGGCCGTAATGATATTCCTGTGACCGCCATTAGGCACAGCAAAGAGTAGACACTCTGGCACTTTCCATTTCTTGCTTTGCATATGCCACCAGCTAATCAGTGTGCTTTGAACTTGATGCTCTGTAGGATTAGTCGTAGTTCGCTGCAAAACCATGTCCTATTGGCTCCCTGACTTTTTCTCTGGTTCCAAATACTTTATCCAGCCATGCCATTACACCAGTTTTGTCTTCATCTTCAAACCATCTCTCGCCATTATCTCTTGCCATGAAGAATGAGTCTTGCATTTGCTTCCCTGCAGCCTTGAGCTCATCGAGAGATCTTCCCTCTTCCCAAAACTTTATCACCAGATGCTGATAGCCTGGAGTGTAGATATCTTTGTAGCTCTTGTATCTCTGAACCTTCGTCCATCCTCTCTCCTGGATAATCTGGTCATTAAGTATGGGAAAGTCTTTGTACGCAGGGTTATTATTGCACTCACAGCGTCCAACCCATGTCCTGCCTTTCTGATCCATGGCAACCACAAAGCCCTTTTGATACCACTCAGAGCAGTAAGGGCAGTCCATTGAGCCATATATAGAATTATCATTTACCGTTGACCTGATCTTGTCAGTAACCGCAAGTATGTCAGCAGGAAGAGGCCATTTACTGAAATTTCTCCTGTAGTAGTTGAAACATTCCCTGATTAAATCTTCGTCTGTCTCTCCTGCATCATCGATATCCTTGAGCCAAATATCAGCAACAAGCTGGATTTGTTTCGGGCTTTTGCTGATGTTATTTACAAGGCATATTTCAGAAAGTCCTTCCATGATGACGTCTTTCATTGACATGCTTGTTCTCTCTTGCGTTTTATATTTTCCATGAGCTCATAAACATCTTCGCATTCCTCGACAGCCTTGACTTGTGACTGGTTCACAGCGTCATTGGCATGACGCTGCTCCCAGGTCTCTCCGTTGGCTACTCGCTTTGCATACAGGGCTTCTGCCATAAGCCGTTCTTCCTGCATGCGGAGCTGATGCTCTGTGGGGCATGCAGGCTGTCCTGGGTGGTACTGGTTCCTGCCTAGAGAGCTGCCTTTATCTTGTGCCTTACTCAGCCATGAGTTGCAGAATCTGGATATTCCACGCTTTGTTTTTCTGCGTTCTTTGTTGCTTACCAGCCATCCACGCATTTTTCTGAGCTCACCTGGAACATCGACTCCTGGATAGCTACGCTGCCATTCATCCAGGAGTTGCTTCGGTACTCGCCACTCAGGATCAGCATCCCCGATCACTGGCAAGGAGAACTCAGAGAGTTCGACAGGCAATGTGCTCGTTTTGGCAGGCTTGGGCACTTTGGGCTTCTGCTTTTCATCGCTTCCTGCTGAGAGCGATTTATCGCTCGATGCAAGAGTATTTCTTTCTTCTCTTTTCAATGAGATGTCATATGGGAGATTGTTAGTGTTTGCCGCTATAGCACTATAGCGTTTGCCGCTATAGTCTATAGTGTCTGCCGCTATATTAGTGTCTGGCGCTATAGCGTTTGACACTATGTTAGTGTTTGACGCTATAGCGTCAGAAACTATAGCGTTTGCTGCTAGGTTGAGCTGGTACGTCGATGACTTGTGCTGACTGTTTTGTATACGCTTAATCAACCCAGCTTTCTCAAGTGCGTTGATCGCATTACTGACTGACGTTTGACATACGCAAGCCTCAGCAACAATGGTCGAAATTGACGGCCAGCTCTGACAGTGTTCATCAGCGTAGGAGGCAAGAACAAACAGCACACATTTTTGTGTTACGCTAATTCCTCGTACCTTCCTTGCCCAATCTATTGGCCATTGTTTTTTTTCGTTTGACATGCTGCCCTCAGAACGCTACAGTACCTTTTGTCTGACATAGACAAACCCATTTCCTACTTCCCACCGCTGCAAGATTGACCTTCCCTTGCAGCGGTTTTTTTATATCCTCACGCGGTATTCCGTCGCCTTGCGCTCATGGATATTCCCGACTTCTGTACGTTTCAGCAGCCTCTTGTCACAGAGATAGTTGATCGAAGTGACGATTGTGCTCTGGCTGAGTCCAGTGATGTCTGACAGCTTGGATATTGACATTGAGACATAGCCTTTCTCATCAGCGTAAAAGGCCAGTGTTACCAATACAAACTTCCGCGTGGCCGAAATATCGTTGTGAGCCATTGCGAACTGTACGGCGTCCATTGACATAGTTACTTCCCTTTGATATTTTCTACTTCTGGCTTGCCTTGGTGAGTTGTTGAGTGTGCTCACTAAGACGAAGGTCGCTTATGACAGAGCGGCCTTTTTTATTTGCCAATTCCCAGCTGATCTGCTAGTGTGTTCCTTGCAGGAGGAGCAGATTGCGCTGAGTCTGCTCCAAGGCGTACTGTGGGAGCGGTACGCCTTTTTTGTTTTCTAAGCGGTGGATCGCCTTCTTCCATGATCACCTCAAGGGCATACTGGCACCTTGGGCACCATGACTTAACAACCCAACCATGGTGTAAACCGCACGGCCTGATATGCTTAGACCTTTGTAGTGCTGCCTTAAGATCATCTTCGCGCACATAACCATGGTCACTTGATGTAAATTGTAGTCCACATCGTATCTTCATACCTACCTCTCAATCATCATGTATATTGTATGAGGGTCTGAGATATGATAAAAACTTGGGCAGGAGTTTAAACTCTGTTTTGTGAAGTTGCTTGTCAGGCACAATGTCTGCCTCAGACATCCCTGCAGGAATCTTCGAACACGGAATATCCAGCCAGCAAATTCTGCGCTGCCCACATGGCAGTGCAGTCAATTGCCTCAGCTTCATCCGAGCGCAGTAGTGCCAAGCGTTTTCGTCCACCTGAAGTGCTGGTTTTGACGACGACATAAGTCTTTGTACTTTAGCTTTCGATTCTTCCAATTCATGCTCCAATAGCGAGTTTTCAGCTTTCAGCCTTTCAATTTCGACCCTCAATTCTTGACATGCCTCTTCGCGCTCTTTGACGAAATCCCGACAAGCCAAATCGCCATAGAGTCTGCGAGACCTGATCGCCGCGTACCGACGTTCTCGACACTCTTTTGAGCAGTACTCGCGGTGATGAAAGTCCACAGTAAAAGGCATACCACACCACCAGCAGGTTTTTGTTTCGCCGCTCATATAACAGTCTCCTTTAAGCGTCAGCGCAAAGAGGCTCCCCCCCCTGCTCTTGGCAAGAAAAGCTCGCCATCGCTTTACGCAGTTTTTCTGCTGTTTCAGTGCGACAGTCTGCTTGCTTTCCCGATTTCAGGTAGCTGATTACAGCGTTTGTCACGCCAGATTCTTTTGCCAGCTCCGAAGCGGTCACCCCGGAAGTTTCCAAAAACTCCCGAAGCTCCAAAACGATTTTTGCAGTTGCCATACGCCTTGTTTAATTTTTATTAAATGTAAAGTCAACCACCTTGCGCTTTCTTAATTTGACTTTTTTTAAGTTTTCTTAAATACTAGGCGTGAAGGAGGTTGTATGGAAAAATCAGCAAACGACCGCCTGCTAGAGCTACTTGACATAGCCGTTGAAAAGCACGGCTCCATGGCGGAAATCCACCGATTGACAGGCATCTCAAACGCAAACCTCACATACTGGAAACAACGCAACCGCTCTCCTCGCCTAAATGAGTTTTCTAAGATACTCGACTTACTGGGTTGCAAGATCCTACTGCCAGAAGAACTGCCAGACTATGCAGATATTCCAAAAGTTTCCGCAAAAGCAGGGGCAGGATCGTCTTTGATTACAGACGCTGAAGTGGCGGGATACTATGCCTTCAGGCGTCAGTTCTTGACTCGAATGGGTATCTCAGAGCGCAAGGCTGTGTTGCTGGACGTAATCGGGGATTCGATGTCTCCTCTTCTGAAAAACGGAGACACGATTTTGGTAGACCAGGGGAAGAGAGATCTTTACGAGGGATTCATCTACCTCATTGGCCTGGGGGATGAACTCTTAGTGAAACGGTTACATAGACACGCGAAGGGATGGACTCTGATTTCCCAGAATCCAGGCTACCCCCCTGTCACGCTTGATGAAACCGACTCAGAGTCTCTGCGTGTTTATGGTCGAGTCATGTGGAGCGGCCACGTTTTCCCCTCGTAAGAAGTTGACTCTCGGCAAGCGCAGTTGCGCTTGATGAAAAAATTCCTCTTTGTTTTTCGCAAAGAGGAATTTTTTTGTTGACACCTTGTTTAACTTTTATTAAAAGGAAGTTCAGGAAACGCACACAAGGCAATCGCCCCGAACCACCTCGTTAGGTGTCACCAAAAAGCGACAGCCAACAGTGCTTTCCGAAAGACATACTGCATCGCAGCAACAAGCGGCGTGTGCTGGGAGCGGAGGAACCTGGGCGCGAGTCCAGCGGACGCTTTGGGGAAAAGACTAACCCACACGGCAGGGATGACTGGCCGTGCAATGACAGCAATTTTGCTGAGTCAGGAGGATGATAGGAGATGACTTGTTGGCTTTGACAGCCTGGAGTAGCAATGCTGCAGGCTGGACTAGGTCTGCAATGGGATAGAATTGCCTACAATGCGAGTCCTTGGCCCTTTCCGCGTGCAAGGCCAAGGAAGACGCGGATGAGCTGGCGGGCGCAGCTAGACGTAGCTGTCCACCCGCCAGCAAAAAATTCAAAATGACCCACAAAGTTGGTGCCACGCTAGTCCCACTCAGGCGTGACACTTGGGGAAGACCAGTTGGCCGTCTGATTAGCGGCTGGTTAAGTGGCCCCGCCCAGAGGACAATCGCGTAGCGCCTCTGGGTTTTTTGTGTCCTATAGCTCAACAGCAAGAGCGCCCAGGACTTGAAATTCTGGGAAGACGCCGGTGCAACTCCGGCGCGGACGCCAAATTCTCATTGCTCTGGTGGTCAGAGCTGCGCATGAAGACTCGCGCATGGTTGGGCACGCGGCACTTCACGAGTGTTAAAAGCCGCGTGCCTTTTTTGGCCACCTACTTTTAGGCGTCGTAACCCTCTTTCGGGTAAGGTTAAGCTAGCTAGGCAACAACGACGCCAGGGCCCAGGGCGGTCCTGGGCTCATACAAATCTGGCAGTAGGTTCTGCCGGACAGCACTGCACTCCGTGCTGACCTCAGGTTGAGAGGTAACCCGTTGGCCCCCAGCTAAATGCGTGGCTGGGGGCTTTTCTTTTTTCCCTATGCACCTGGTAAAGAGCTGAGGAGCCTATGGAATTTTCACCATGGAACATCCTGGTTCTCGTAGTCACCTATTTCCTCGCCCTCCAGGACCATGTGCTCTTCGCCTTCATCGTCTTGCTGATCGGGCTGAGGTGAGGCGTTTGACAGACCATACGACACTCGTATATTAGGTGTCAACGAGTTTCGTATATTTTTTTTCTTACATGGAGGTACGAGAATGGTATCTATAGGGCTGGAGGTTACTATGAGTATAGACACCATTTTCGCCAGTGCGGTTGAGTCCATTGCCAAGGAAAAAGGCAAGGATCTGAAGGGCATTGTTCATGACGTGATGAATCTGAGCACGCCAGATGTCTCAATCAGAGAATGGAGAAGAGTGTGCCGCCCAGACAAGCAGGGACGAACTCGCACTCTCACATTGAGGGAAGGTTACGAACTCGCAAGGGCTCTAGGAATGACGGTGGATGATGTGGTGGCATACGGTGTCACGCATGATGACAAGTAGCTACGAGGTTCACCGAAAAAAATTTTTCCAAAATGTACGAATTTCGTTTGACAGGCGCATACGAATTTCGTACAGTCTCCCCATCGGCCACGAGGACAGCCGCCGAGGGCTAGGGTGTGGAGAGACGACGTGCAGAGCGCCGGACTGGAGCCTTGAACTTTAACACCTCAGGATGAGATAAAATCAAAAAGCCCCTAACAAGGGGCTTTTTCATTGTTGGCGTTGAATCTATGCCGGATCGCCAGCGCCAACGAACAACCAAGGGGAGCCCCGGATGGTCCGGGGCTTTTTTTATGTCCCAAGAGAGGAGACCTGACATGAGAAGAGATGAAGACAAGAGACTGAACAAGATATTAGTGAGCATGGCTGTATTGGCAGCCATAGTAGCGTCGGGGATCCTGTACGCGGGACACGTTGCTGTTGAGCAGCGCAAAGCATTTTACGCGCAGATCCTGCAGCAAGAACACACGCACGCGGTCACAGTAGCAAAGAGATGAGTGGAGGTAATATGGAACCGATGATTACTCATGATGCCGCAGCCGTGTACCACGGCACAAAGGCGTTATCGAATAGCAGTATGGGGAAGCTGCTCAAGTGCCCTGCGCTATTTCAGCAGGCACTTTCAGAGATGGACGGACAAGAGCACCAGCAAACACCGGCCATGCTTTTGGGAAGCGTTTTTCACAGTCTTGTGCTTGAGCCCGATAAGACTCCAACAGAGTACGCATGCAAGCAGAACTCAGGCACAACCAAGGCTGGGAAGGAAGAAGCGGCAGCCGCAAAGGAAAGAGGCATCACCTTGGTCACCCCTGATGTTTGGTCAACAGCGGTTGCTATGGCCGCGTCAGCCTGCGCACATCCGCTCATTGTCGCAGCCAAGCGCTCAGAAGCATGGGAAACAGAGACTTCCCTTTATTGGGAAGAGCGAGAGCATATCCCGTGCAAGGCCAGAATCGACGCTATGGCTGAAATTCCGGGTGCGCCAGGCCTCTGTGTCATAGACCTCAAGAGCACGACCGACGCCAGCCCTGACGCCATCTCACGGCATATTGTGGACTACGGTTATCACCGGCAGGCAGCGTGGTACATGCACGCTCTCAGCAAGTGTGGACGGACGGCAAGCACATTCATTTTTTTATTTGTCGAGAAGCAACCGCCATATTTATGCACGGCAATTACCATAGCAGAAAGTGCCATTAAGCTTGCATGCGATGATATCAGGCAGGCTTTGGACACTTACGAGCAATGCGAAAGTTCTGGCGTATGGCCGGGATATACTACCGATTTGGTTACAGAAATTGATCTGCCAGATTATATTTATAGGAGAGCATCATGAGCCAGGTTCCTGCACCAAGAAGTCTTTTTGAACTCGTCCAAGCCCAGCAACCCGCCATTGCCATGGCCATTGGTGGACGCACTCCTGAAGAACGCACCAGACGTGCCGAGCGCTTTGCCCGTATCTGCCTGACTGCCTTACGCCAGAATCCACGCCTGCAGCAATGCACGCCTCAAAGTTTCGCTGCTGCAATGATGATCTGCGCCCAGCTCGACCTTGAGCCCAACACACCACAAGGGCTTGCGTATCTCATTCCTTACAAGACGGAATGTACTTTCCAAGTGGGCTACAAGGGACTCCTCCAGTTGGCGTATCGCTCTGGCATGGTCCAGTCTTTTAATGCGGATGTTGTGTACAGGAAGGAAGTTGAATCTGGCATGTTTGAATACCATAAGGGGATCAATCCCACGATCAGGCACGACGTTGACTTCTTGAACCCGCATCTGCGCGAAGGTGAGATTGTCGCAGCATACGCTGCATGCACACTTGTTGGCGGTCAGCCGCTACTCAGAGTCATTGACGCCCAAGACGTTAAGCGTGCCAAGTCGTCTAGCGCATCAGTAAAGAGTGGCCGTCCAAGCCCATGGGATACCCATGAAGCCAGCATGTGGATGAAGACGGCTATCAAGAGACTGGCGGCATGGATGCCCCAGACAGAAATGCTAGCTCTGGCAGTTGACTCTGACGACAGGTCAGAACGCGGAGAACCTCTAGCCACGGTCATTGATGAGCCACAGGCAGTCACTGGTCTTCAGGGGCTGAACAATGCCCTGCAGCAAGTACAGGCCGAACCCGTGGCAGAGATACAGGCTGCGCCACAAGAAGAGCCAAAGAAGGCCGAGTCAGAGACTCAACCAGCTCAACAGCCTGCTCCTCAAGAAGCTCAGAAGACGGTTGCTAAGGCTACACCAAGGCAAAGTAAGGCCGTCAAGAAGCCTCAGGCCCAAGCACAGACCGAATGCGATCCTCGTTCCCAAGCACGAAACAATGTCACGACGCGCTTTGATGACATGTGTGAAGACTTAGGCTGTGACCGTATGGACGTACTGAGTCGCGTCTACAACTGGTACATCGATGCTTTTGGAGGCACGGTCATGAATGCCAAGGCCTATTTTCTCGAGCACGTTAGCGATTTTCAGCGGATCTACAAGCAGCTTTCACAGCCTCAAAAGTCTGTAAGTACTGAAGCATTATAGGAGACCAGCAACATGTCAGCATCGATCAACATAGTTTTTCTTCTGGGTAACCTTGGGCGTGATCCTGAGCTCAAATATTCACAGACAGGCAACCCCATGACGCGTCTGTCACTGGCTACCAATGAATACGGAAAAGACGGACAGAACCACGTCGAATGGCACAGTGTCATGGTGTTTGGCAAGGACGCTGAGAATTGCTGCCGTTTCCTCCACAAGGGATCTTCAGTGCATGTGGAGGGATCTCTCCGCACTCGATCTTGGGAACAGAACGGAGAAAAACGGTACGTCACGGAAGTCGTAGCAAGGCGTATTCAGTTCCTCGACCGCAGCAATGGCGAAGGACGGCAAATCAACGGCGACGAATCAAAATACATTATTGACCAAAGGATGTCACAAAACAGTCAATATACTGCTCCGTCTCAGCCACAACGTGAATATGTTACAGATCAAACACCGTTCTAAAGGTGAAGTCTATGAAAGCTAAAAAACAATACGTCAAAGAAAATGAAGAAGTATATGAAGATATAAAGCAGACAATACTTGAAGCAGAGAAAAACAATAAACCATACTTTATTTTTGTAGCTTCATCAAAATCAGTGGAAGCACATACGGACGGATTCCCTGAGTTTGCCAGCGATATCTTAGTTAAAAGAGTGGCATGGGCTTATCTCAATGCAATAGATGAGCTTAAGACTTTGAGTGTTGAATAAATTACCAGCTACGGAGACACCGTGTAACAGGCACGGCGATCTCTGCGCTGTGTAGGCCTTGGCGATTCCCGGCACCTCATGAAGGACCCCGCATGCCGGTCATAGCCAAGGAGAGGTGCAACGGCGCGACCTTACCTCCTCTCAAGATAGGGACAAAGATTGGGTACGTCTTTGTCCCTATCTCATTACAAAGGAAAATTGAAATGAGCGAAGACAAAAACAACATTGCAGCCATGTATGTCTCAAGCCTGGAAGAGATACAGCGCGAAGTGGATATGGAGGCCGTGTAAAATGAAAGAGCATGTTCGCAAGGCACATAACCATCGCTATTGGGTTGGGAAGAAGGATAAGGACAAACATTTGGAGATCAGGCACTTGGACGACATGAATATAAAAGGTAACAAACAAAAAGAAAAAGACGGAAAAATTTGGGTAGGCACAAACGCAATAGAAAAAAACATACGTTTTTGTCCTGATTTTTTAGATATTTATACTGATAGGAAGATATCATTCAAGATTGGCGAGTTTGACGAAGCCATGATGTATATAACAAATGAATACACAAAATACCTTAATGAAAAATGGCTGAGGCGACTCGTTAAAAGTAACTTTACAGACCATGTAGATGCATATTTTGGGAAAGATGTTAACTTGGAAATGATAGAAGGATACATAAAATACGTTATGGCTAGCTTTGATCGCATTCTACAGGTAGCTGGTTTTAAGACATATATTGATGACTTTACAGAAGAATAAGGGGCGAAGCATGCAAGAAAGACTTCTTAAAGACTGCTCACTGTTCGATAAAAAGAACAATGAAACAGTACAGTATATTAAAGAAAATCCAGATGGAACGGTAAAGGTTGCGATAGTAAAAATAGATTTTAGAGACTGTAAACCTGAAGACCTCACAGAAGCAGACGGACAACCATATGGAAAAGGCCCCAGCACTAGCCGCAGCTGACCAATGTATCTCGGAAGCCCTGGACTTTCTGAGGGAGCACGCACGCAACGACGATAGCGTGGCCTGCGTGCGCCTGGAATTGCGGAAAGCACAGAATCAGTTGGCCAGGGCAAGACGTCTGCACGAAAAACGCCAGGGCAGAGCGCCTGAGCCTGGGCTGCTGACGCTGCTTGGGATGAAGGCTTGAGACGGAGCGGAGCAAACGATGATCTACAAAATCAGGAACAAACGCTATCCAGAAAAGAATTTCGTCAAGCACAAAGACAACGATGGACTACACCTTGCGTCAGTGAATCACTGGGATTTCTACGACTGTCTCATCGATATGTCAGAATATAAGCAAGGTGAATACGACGAAGCCTGCGGAATCACATGGGGAGCGTCTGCCTCATTTACGCGTTGTGTATTCAGAAATGCCGGCAAGCTCGTGCTGATCGGTAGCGGTGATGCTGATAAGCGTGCCATTGAGGAAGGCAAGACCGTCCGCTTTAATGATTGTGTCTTCGTTAATTTCTGCAGGCGTGGCCCTGAAATACAGAGTGGTATGCGCGTCTTTATGGATAATTGCCTTATCATGGATTGGGGTACATCACCATATTGGGACAAACGAACTTTTGCCATCAGAGTACATGACGGCGGCTATCTACATATCTCAAACAGCGTTTTCATGCAGAATGTCAGGCCGCATCTTAATCTGTACCTCAAAGACAAAATTCATCATATCGGTCAGGCTTGCAAAGATTTTGGTATCTCAGCTCTATTTTCACCGCGCACTTATGCGAGTGGCTGGAGAAGGGCTTGCACTGTAGAAGGAGATGGTCTTCTTTTAGCTGAAAATTGCTACGCTTTTCCTGATAATTTAATAATAGACAATTTGATAAGTAAAATGTCTGAAAGTGTAGCAAAAGAAAAATACAATACTGCACTATGTATGATGAATAAGGTGGTGAGTGAGGCTAAGTAATGAGTAAGTATTATCTCGCCCCTACACGAAAGGGGCGCATGCTGAAAGTTGTTGAAGATGTCAGAGTCCCTATCTCTGATAAGCTGCAAAAGCTCGGTCGCATGGAGCATGATCACATAGTTAAGCAGCGGCTCATTGCAAGGTTCGTAAATGAGCAAGAGGCTGAAGAATGGCTTAAGATTTACAACTTAGAGACTGAGCGTAGAAAAGCTGTTGAGGATATGCGGAAGGCTGTCTGCAAAGCTCTGTCTAAAAACGAATGGAGCGACGATGATAACTAACACAATGGGAATGGTAATTTTGTTGGTCGTAATGACAATTTTATTGTTATATAATGAGCCTTCATATCTATACATTGACCTTATTCCAAAAAGTGAATTGCATAACAAATGTGCTTTTCTGAGACGCCTAAAAGATTGTTGTTATGGCGTTCTAGGTATAACAAGTTTATTTCTTGGAGTTAGGCTAACCGTCTATATATTAGATAACATTGACAGAAAAACTCAAGTCATTATGGCTGGTATTGCGCATTTTCTTGAGGTTTGTTTATTTGGTTTGCTATTTGCAATAACCATAATATTGTTTGGCAGATTGTTTAATAAATTCAGCAATTATATGCGTTGTAATTACCTGAAATCCCTCAATAAAATACGGGAGATGGCAGTATGAGTATGTCCGAAGATCAAGAACGTTGCTCTACATGTCGGTATCACGGCAACTGTCCAGTTGACGCAAATGGCTACACACCGTGTGAACGTGACTACGAAAAAGAGGACGATGAAGATGAAGTTAGATCATGTTAGGTATCTAAAACAAGCTGACAAAAAAGCTGCCGTGAATAAATTTATAGAAGATTATAACAATTATGGTTGTTGGGGTGAAATTTGGGATGATGATAATATTGAATATGTAGTAGGGATCTGCAAAGAATGTGGGTGTCCTGTTGATGAAAACGGTGAGGCACTTATCGGATGCTCATATTCACCTGTGCATTGCGATATTTGTGGTTTTAAACATTGCGATCAATCTTGTTGAGGATATACATGGAAGAGACTAACAGCGTTGAATACCTGCAAAGGCGCGTAGAAAATATCTATGATGCAGCTCGACACAGGCCATGTCCTGAAGAGCGACAAGTTGCTATTTCCTATCTCAGACTTGCTGCCAGAAGATTTCGTGAGCTTATGATGATTATGGATAGCGATATTGCTACTATGTATGCAGAGTCGCTTGAGGCAATACAGAGGGAGTTGGAGATGGAGGCTGTGTAAGGCATGAGTGATGTGTGTTTTGCAGCGATTTATAAATGCCCGCAATGCGGTAGTCGACATATTAAATGCTGGGCAGAGACACAAGCTATTCTTTCACCGGTAAATAACACTTGGACTCGTGCTGACTATCCAGCCTTGGAAGATGGCATTGATGTACTGTTAGACACAAGACGTTGCGAGTGCTTGGAGTGCGGAAAGGGTGGGTACTTGTATCAATGGGAGATAAATGATGGATCATAAATTTGAGCCGTATCAAAAAGTGCTAGCTAGAGACTCTATTGGTGTGTGGAGAGCTAAATTTTTTAGCAACTACACGGAAGACAACAAATATTTTTGCACAGACGATATGGAATGGGAAATGTGCATACCATATGAAGGAAATGAGCATTTGCTTGGAACAACGGATGATCTAAAGGAAGAACAAAATTTTGAATTTGGTCAGAAGGTTAGATGTTTGGATAAATGGAGCAATAAGAGATGTGGTATCTTTGTAGAAAAAAGAGAGACAGAAGCCTATCCATTTTGTGTTTTAACTAAGGATACACACAGCTTTGTTTGGTTTAGCAACTGCGAAGCTTCTGAATGGTAGGTGTATAATGGTGAATGAATACGATAAAATAGACAACCTTTTTATGCACATGTGGCAAGACTGTATCGAGCAGCTTGAATATGACACAGATTCAGCGCAGCAGAATCGGGTGCTGATGGACGCGGCCAAATCTAAGCTCGATGAAGTCCTTGAAATTGTCAGCGACTTGATGGCTGAAAGAGATGAGTTACAAGATCGTATGAAGAAAATCAAAGAGTTGGTATCATGACTGATATTTAGCTATTGCAGCAGATATGAAAAGTAAGGATGAGCAAAAATGATTCACGCAGCTTTAGCATTAGGAACTTGTATCATCATTGTTTTGGTTGGTCTAAATTGGACTGCTTGCTTCTGGCCTGCAGCATTTTATCTCGGGCGAGAAATTGCCCAAGCCGAATATCGGTATATACAGGCTCATGGAGGAAAAAGGAATAGCTGCCCTTGGTACTGTGGATTTTCACCATCAGCATGGACTGCAAAAAGTGTAATAGATTGTCTGTTGCCCTGGGTTGTCTGTCTTGCAGCAGCGATTATTGATGTTGTACTGAGAGGTTGGTAATGCTAAAAGAATATCCACCACACATTGTTGATGCACGCAAAGTTATTTGTGCCGTAGCATCTTCTCTAGCTGCAAAGTGGTTTACCCCGATGATGTGGGCAGAAGATGATCCAAAAGAGGTAAAAGATCAAACAGCAAAATTTGATCGCTGGGCACAAGCTTGCACAAAGCTCTGCACTAGCATAAAGCTTAATCCTGCATCAAAGATAGCTGTAAGAAAGCAGGATGCTTATATCAGAAAATATGCAAACGACCTCTTGAAGCTCAACAACAACAGAGAATTGCAGACAAAGAAAGCAATCATGCTTCTGGAAGTTGCGAATATCACGCAATGCAATGTGGTTGCGATTACAAGAGATAAACGTGAATGGAATTGGTTGTATGTTGTAACACGAAAGCTGCTTGAAAAATTCTTCTATCCTTTTTTCCCGGAAGTTGAAGACGAAGGGATGCAGCTCTATTTCCAGATGACACACGCATAGGAGGCCGACAATGCTCACCGTGGCGCAAGTTGCAAAGGCATTGCACGTCTCGCCGAACTGGGTGTATAGGCACAAGGATGCGCTGGCGGGTTTCCAACCTCGCCTGGGGTGCGCCCTCATGTTTTCTGAGTCAATCATTCAACAGATACAGGAGGGCACCTATGCCATACCAAGAACCAAGCGGGAAATGGCGAGCAACCAAGATGATAGGAGGAAAGCGGAAAACCAAGTTTTTCGCAACAAAGACAGAGGCAAAAAAGTGGGAGGCGACACAAACAGAAGAAGACTGGCAGCCGAAGGAAGAGACCCTTACGGTCTCCTTTCTTGACTTTGCAACGGCTTACTTGAAGAACGAGGAAGAGCGCGTATCAGAGAAAAACCTGGATGAAAAGAAGCTCTCTTTCAAAAGGGCGTTAAAAGTAATCGATCCAGCCCAAATCACAAGCAAAGTAACTCCGGCCATGGCTCTTCTGGTTATGCAATATATTGCCAGAAATGTGTCAGGCTATGCTGCAAACAAAGCACGTAAAAACCTTGCTGCAGCATGGGAATGGGGAAAAATTTTTCATGGCCTGCCAAAGGAGAATCCTTTTCATGAGGTCAAAAAATTCCCTGCGGATTCCAAGCCCAGGTATGTGCCGCCGGAAGAAGACTTCTGGAAAGTTTACGATGCATGTGAGGATAGCAGAGACAAAACCCTGCTCCTTTTTTTGTTGCACACTGGAGCGAGGATACAAGAAGCGTTTCGCCTGGTCTGGACAGATGTTGACTTTGAACGGCAACAGGTGCGTCTTGGAACAAGAAAGACAGCTACAGGAGGAATGGAGTACGCATGGATCCCATTAACTACGGAACTAACGGAAGACCTGATGCAGCACAAAGAGAAGACCAACACCATCCTTGTCTTTGCGAATCCTGTTACTGGCGGCAAGTATGCCCACCGTGGAAAGTTCATGCATCGACTATGTGCCAAAGCTGGAGTTCTGCCCTTCGGCTATCATGCCATTCGACACCTTACAGCCACGATTTTGGCACATTCAGGGCTTGATCTTCCGTCAATCCAAGCAATTCTGCGTCATCACAATCCAGTAACCACGTCCCGTTACATTCAATCGCTTGGCGTTCAGACAAACGCTCTGGAAAGCATCTTTGGAAACAAAAAAAGAGGCGGTAAAGTCACGACCTTTACCGCCTCAAAATGAGGGATTTACACGTGATTTTACACGTGAAGAACTTCAATCCCCTGAAAAGTGGTGGACAGTACAGGACTTGAACCTGTGACCCCCGCCTTGTAAGGGCGTACCCCAAAGCGCATAAGCCCTTATTTAACGCCTGTTTTCTGCCAGAGCATTGTCATTTTTGCCCATCTTTTTACACCCTTTTACACGTTTTTTACACGCAGATTTACACGCACGCTACCTTCCTCCTACCGCCTCTCCTTCGGCTTCACAAAGAAGAGGTCCCGCACATAAAACTCACTCGACGGATCCGTCACATAATCCCACATATTCCCAACTGTGATGATAGGCTGCTTCAGTGGCAGTCCCATGCCATAGCCGACAGCTTCTGCTACAGGCTTTACCCAGGCTGTTGCATCGTCCTTTTCTATGGCTTTCTTGATACCTCTGAAGGCCTTCACAAAAGCTTCAGGGGCAGATTCTGCAGAGGTCATCGAGTAGCCGTAACCTGACGCAATGCTACTTACGATATCCCTCACGCCTACCACGGACTGAGATGGATAGGCCAGCCACGTTTTGGCCAGCCACTTTTCCCAGTCCTCATCTTCCTCTGGCCCACGTCCTGCGACAAGTTCAGACAAGGCAGACGGCAGAAACCAAAGCCAGAAAGCGGTATTAGCCGCTCGGAAAATTCCTGCAGGACTGTGGTCTTTCTTAAGCTCTTTGATGTGCCGTGCTCCCAAATTGTAGAGCGTGTTGAAGTAGCTGTAGAACATCGTAAACAGACGCTGCAAGTCGCCGCCACGCTGGATAGCTGAAAGATCTTTTGTGGCGCCAGAACCTTGCGCCTGACGTACAACACTGTCAGCATAGTCTGCTGCGGCCTGCTCGTCTCCCTGGTGTTCTTTCAAGCCCTTCTCATAAGCTCCCCACCATGTAGGCAAGTCAACGCTCATCTGGAAATAGCCCATGGGCACAAATGCCTTATTCTTGATTACTTCCACCCAATTGCCCAGAGTAGACGTCTGTAGTTTTTTAGTTATGTCCCGAATCTCTCGGTCATAAGACTCAAGCCGCGTAGCCATCATGGGGGATCTTGCGCACGTCTCTCGGTACAGCTCTGGGATACGCCAGAAGTTTCCGTAAACTTTCTGAAGGCCAATAAGCGTCCACTTAGCCCCCAGCACGTCCACGGTCTGCGTAATACCGATAGGCTGTGTGACCATTGTCGTGATCTTGAGTCCCATCTGCATGATGCTCATGGAAGAACGAGCCCACCTGGCAAACTTCTGAATTGACCCCATAGGCTCTTGTCGCTCGTTGGCAACGTCCATCAACCACGGCTTAAGCTGCCGGTAAATATCCCGTCCTGCGAAAGCAACAATGTAGTCTTGTACATCTCTGTTTCTGATAACCTTGGCAACATCAAGGACTGCACGGCGATACGCAAGGTCGTGTACAACATTAAAAAGATGCTCAGGAATTACGGAGAGTTCAAGCCGCAGAGGAGCCTGCAGTCCTCCCTTGGCACGTTCTTTTAGGTGTCCGTATCTGGTAATGGCCTGGCCGTAGTTACGACCGGCAAACAGTTCCTTATCCATCTCCTTTTGGTCACGCTCGAACTGTTTCTCGCTATGGTCGCGGCTGTACTGGATCGGATAGTACCCGCCGCGCAAGTCAACGGTCTTTCCGTCAGAGGTTTCCACGGTCATCGGCAAAGGATCCACCTTGCGCGGACGCATGCCCGTAATGTCTTCCTGAAGCTTAAAAGATTCATCACGGAAAGTGTCGAAGTAGTCCCAGACAGACTGGACGAACTTCCAGTCTTTTTCCGTGAGGGGTTTCAGAATAGCCTGTATCTCATCTATACCCCATCCATGGCCGGTCATGACGCGTTCAATGTTTGTCTCGTTGCCCATGTTCAAGGCCAGGGCAAGCCTATTTTCCATAGTGAGACTTTCACCTATCTCAGGGACAAAAGACTTCTTAACGCCCATGATGGATAGCTCTTTTGGTGAATACACGGCAAAAAGTTTGTTTTTCATGAAGTCCCTGACTTCTCTCAAGCGTAAAGCCTGATCTCCGTCAGCGTCGGCTATGGGCTTGTAAATGTATCTCCAGCATGGGCCACCTACTTTTCCTCCATCCATTTGGATGCAAAGTTCCTCCACCTTCATGTGGGAAGCATGCGCAGAGGCAAGAAACTTTTTCAATTTGCTCTGCTTCTCAACTGTCTTTTCTGGATGAAAAGTACCGTGTGCCTGCACAGATGCCGTAATCTCATCAACTGCTGCAGCAAGATCTTCTTTTCCCTTTGCCGTCAGGAGCTTCCGCTGATTACGTTCAGTGACGATGATTTGCTTCAAAGCATTCATCAACTCCTGAAATTCGCCCAAACTCATCGCCTTCCAAGGCTTTGAGTTCGTCAGTATCTGGGGATCTATAGCGAGAGAGTAGCCCTCTGTTTCAAGCCCCTGCACCCAATTGTTGATATCCTCTTGAGTGTGAGATTCTGCCAAACGCTCGTTGAGAGGCATGACCCCATGCTGTGCAGCCAAGCGATTCAAGAAGTACTTTGGTGTGTCAGGAACGCTTTTTGATCCCATGAAGCGTTTCACCATTCGCTGCATAGCGTCTGTCATATCCCGCAGTTCCTGAGACATACGAGCCATTTCAAGATTGATTCTGGCCTTAGTATTGGCTGCAATGGCCTTTTCAAGGTCGCCGCTATTGATGTATCGCCTAACATCAGCCAAGGCATGGCGCATCTGAGACTTGAAAACATTGGTTTTCATCGCGTCCTTGACGTTCAACTTCTCCATCTCAGCAAACGCCACACTGGCAATTGCCTGTTGCTGGATGTACGGGCGATTTACAACAGAGGACAGATGCTGGGCCACAAGTGTGGCGTGTTCAGAAAGACCTTCCTCATTCAAGAGCTCTTCTGTCGCGTCAAACTGCTTATCGTATTCAGCATCAAGCTGATCGATCCTTGCCTTGATCACATCTTTCCAAGCAGGCAAGTCTTTTAGAGCACTGAACATTTCCTCGGCAGATTTGTACCCATGTTCTGCAGCAAAGATTGTTGGATCCGCACCGCCTTCCTTGAATCGTCTGGGATACTTCTCTCGCAATTCATCGGTCATAGTAAGGCCTATAAGTGCTTCTGTGTTCAGCGTATCCAGAGGAGTCTTTTTCATATCTGCCAAGGCCTGATACGCAGGATAGGACGGACTTCCCTTAAGTTCTTCTTCTGCCTGCTTTCTGTAGTCAATCCTGCGCTCTCTCCTCTCAGAATCCCTCTTTCGCTGCAGCCTGTCTGCCGCCCTGGCCTTGGCATTCTCCAGGACTTGCCTTGTATATTCCTGTTGCGCCCTTGGAATGCCAAGCTTATCGAGTTCCTCTGTGGTCAGGTTGAGGAGATTGTTCTCTGCAGCCGTGGCCTCAATTTCTTCCCTGGTGGCCAGCATGCGATCAAAGACGCCTCGCACTTCGTCGTTGAGTTCTACACCCAAAGACTTGACGGTCTGGTAGATGCGCAAGAGCCACTCGCGGAAACGCTGGAAAACGCCCTCAAGCTCCTTGATCGGAGCCTTGCCTTCAAGAAGATACGCCTCCCAGCCTCTGGCTAACTGCTCATGCTGGTCTGCGGTCAAGGCTTCACCAGGAGTCGCGCCCACCCATTTGCAGAGTTTCTCATAGTCGGCCTGCATCTGCTCGTCGGCGATGCCTTCTTTGATCTGTCGCTCGAGCTCCAAAAAATAGACATGGCCCATTTCGTGAGCAAGCGTAGACATGTCCGCGCCTTTGAAGAGCTCAATGAAATAGTTGCCGTCCTGCGCCGTGACAGCTCCTCTGGCCACGCTGTTAAGGTCTTCTTCAAGCTGCATGAGAGTCTTACCGCCAGGTCGCAAGTAGTTTGTCTCGCGCTCAGGCGTTCCCATGATTGCAGCTTTGGGATCTTTCTCAGCCCTTGCAGCCTCAAGCGCACGAATGCCAATAGGCACATTGTGCTCCTGACTGTACTGAGACATTTCAACGAGATCAGAGGCAATCTTATCGTCGGCCTGGTATTTTTCATCAAGGCCTTTGTCTAAAGTGTCCTGCAGCGGCTCCTTGGCAGCTTCCACATCAATCTTTGACGGATCTACAACATTGAAGGGAGTATCTGTCCTGGCATAGTCTTTTTTAAACTTGAAGGCATTATCATCAATCAGCGACCAATCAATCTCTCCCTTTTCGACCATAGCCTTCCAGAGTTTTTTGGCATAAGTAACCTCTGCACTACGCTGTTTTACCTCTACCTTTTTGAGTGCATCGCCTGTTAAACCTTCTTTTTTCTTCGCAAATTTTTCTCTTACTGGTGCAAAAACTTCTTCTTTAAAGCAGAAATTGGGGAAAACAGGGTAGATTTTTCGTTCCAAACACAAAGAAAGGTAGGTCTTCGTTCCCTCTGCATTAGACATACCACCTATGGTAGAGTGTCCTGTGTCCGCGTTTTTGATTTCATACATACGGACACGGGGAACTTTTTCACCCTTGGCAAGCTTGTATACAGGCTTCTCTAATTGCGTTGAAGAACTGTCCTGCCAACCGAGTGTCTCATAGTATTTTTTCTCAAGGCCAGAATAGTGGAAGGGGATGACATAGTCGATCCAATCCTGATTCATAGCCCAACGCAGAACTCTGTCAGAGCTTGTGACAAAGACTATGCCACAGTCAGGATGTTCCTGACGCATCTTCTTCGCTTCTTCCCAATCCCAACCCTGAGAGATATCTGCCCTGATTTCTCCAGTGACAGGATCTTCCTTAGCAAAGCACGACATATTGATCTTCTGGCCTGTATCGCCAAAAATGCGCACATACATGGTCACTTTGGTATAGGCATGAGATTTTGCACCCATAGCCTTCATATCCCACATAGACTGGATTAGATCAACGAGGTGCTCTATCTGGAAGTCTGAGGTTGAAAAGAATCTGATACCTGCATAACCATTGAGCAGTTCAACCTGGTCTTTGGTGAGGTCTAAGAACTCGCCTCGGTACTCTTCATAAAGCTTTACCTTATTCTGCTTTGTTGAGTTTGCCTGGCTCTCCATGAATTTGTAAATAGCAGGATACTTTTCTTTTTCAAGCTTGGCTTCTTCGGTTATGCTTATCTTAGGATCAAGAACATACTCTGTTTTAATGTCATCAGCAGTAAGACCTGATTCGTTAAACTCTTTCACGGCAGCAACTGCGCCCTCCCTAGTCACTTCTTTCCAGTGTTTGGGAATAGGCCTGTTGCCAGTAAGTATCTCCCTAGCACGTCCTACAACTTCATTTGCACGCCTTCTGTTTGACTCAACATAACAGTAGATACATGGTGCGTCTTTTCCGGCTGCACGATACAAGGCAATGAGTGCAAGCTGTTCGTCAACTGTCAAAGGTCTGCCAAGGGTCTGCTCTGCCACCTTTGCCGTCTTTGCTGCAGACAATCTTTTCACGCACATAGAGCTTGCATCAAAGGACACAAGATATATCTCGTCTGCGTTTGAGCGTACCGGACCTGAATACGCGAGCTTGCCTACCGCCGTCTTTTTCTTTTTCGCGGCCTCGCCTGCGCCCACAACTTGCTCGGAAAGCCTGGAACCCAGGGCTTCAATGATGGTCATCTGAGCTTCAATGGCGCGAATATACTTATTGATTTCCCTCTGCGAGTAGTCCTCTTTCTGCATCCAGGCAGTTAGTTTGCGCTTCCATTCAGGCAGATTCTGCCATTGGTAGAGCGTCATGGGACCAACAGCGTCGGCGTCTTTTGACGGACCGTCGCCGCTGAAGTTTTCCTTCACAAAGTCGGCAGCCGTAGGCCTCCCCCTTTGATAGTATTTCTCCAATACTTTTATTGCCCTATCATCAAATATAACAAAAGACCGACCATCTAAGCCTCCCTCGTAGCTGATACCTTTTACGCCTGCTTTGTTAAGAGCAAGAGAGGCAAGCTTTGGTGCATCTGACGAACCATATTTTTCCATAACCTTTTCATACAACTTACGCCCAGATTCATCACTTTGTATTGTATCAATGAACTCGCTTAAGGTGTCAGCAAGATCGTCACCAGCAAGCCTAGCAAATTTACTCCATTTTTTATCTATTTTTTCAGATTCTTCATCAGACATACTTTCCTTTGATGGACGTATATTCTTTATTTCTTCAAAAGCCTTGAATGCTGCGTCGCCTTTTTCTTTTACTGCATTCAAAAAAGACTGATAATCTATGGCATGCAATACTGAAATAACAGCATTTTGCACCTTTTCTGGTTGCTCGGAAAATTTTTTTTGTTCGTCCAAAAGAACATCATCTTCAGGGATGTCTACTTTAAAAAGCTGGCCTGGCTTTAATTCCTTAACTTTTGCATTAAGATATTCATCTTGTTGTCTAAGCAAAATCTTCCGCTGTTCATCTGTGAGGGACTGATCGTTCAACCATTCTTTTAGAGCCTGCACAATGTCTTCACGGATTCCGTCTCTCGACCTATTCAAAAGATTAGAGAGATGATCCTGTTCATAATCAGGAACGACCTCTCCTTTCTCGTCCCTCCAATATCCAGATAAACCGTCTTTATCTGTATAGCTGTAGGTCTTGCCGTTAACCGATATTTCGAGGTTGTCAGGGGCAGTATCTGTTAGACGTTGGCGATACCCATCGGCAATTTCTCTTGCCTTTGCGAAATACAACCCCCACCCATGCGCTTGATTACCTTCTCCTTCACCGATGTGTTCTGTTGAAAACTCATCATAATCTTGCCAAGTTCCATGAAACGCGTCCTGCAAAAGTGTAGGGTCATTCTTCACCGCTTCAACGGCACTCACTGTCACACGCCTGTAAATGTCCGCAGGATTCCCACCAGTCCTTTTAGCTTCAACAATGGCCCGACGCCGCCACAAATTCAGTAATGCATTGACATACGGATCCTGTCCCGCCTGAATTTCGACCTGGTTTGACAGGCCTGGGACATTCTTGATCGCTTCAGTCATCTTTTGCTTGAGCTCTGCATGGACGGCTTCAAGCTCGGTTTTCTGTTCCTGCGTCAACGATGCCGTGCCATCCAGAACATCCTGTGTCCTCTGAGCATCATCAATGGTCTGCTTGAGCACACGGTCAAGCTCCTGCACGCTCTGTTGCAAGTCTTGAACGGATTCGCCGTTACGACGCATAATTTCAGCAGCTTCTTTGAACTGAGGAGCATCGAGCAATGTATGAAGATCGCTTAGACGAACAGTAACAGATTGACCTGTTTTTGCGCCTTCCAAGGCTGTTTCTGGAGTAATACCCAATGGCCCAAGGATATCAATTTGCTTTGTCTGATAGAGCTCAACGGCAGCATCCAGAGGTATCGAGACTTCTTCCTGCATGGACGGAATAGTCTGCAAGAAATCGTGCATGGCCTCAGGATCCGTCTGCTGAGTCTTAGTAGCCAAGATAGTGTCATGCACTCTGACCTGATCATCTGTGTAACGACGCGCCAACTGAGCATCTCTGATACTCTTTGCTGCAATAGAGAGACCAGGGACAACGCCAAACCAAAGACCAGCAAAACCGCCTGCTTTGAAAGATTCTTTGAGCCGATTGAAATGCTCACCTGAAAAAAGCTTTGTATCGAACTTTGTCCCTTGCGTTGCATTCTCATAGGACTTGGCGGCAGTCTCCATGCCGATGGCTAAGGCCTCTTGTGATCCTTCCTCAAGGCCTTCAACGCCAAAAAGCTTGAGCATAGTCTTTGCACCGTCTGCCAAGGACGCCAGAACGCTTTTATCTTTTGCAGCCCTGGCAATGGCACCGCTGATCTCTGCCTTGGTCGCTTCAGCGCTAAGACCAAGAGGAGCCAATAGCTTCATGGCCATGCCTGCGCCTGCTACTTCAATAGTGGCAGAAATGGCACCATAAATCATGGATGCAGCCTTGATTGTCTCAGGGGATAAAGGATTGCCGTCAGAGTCTTTCATCCCGATCATTGACGTAGCCTGAGATCCTGACTCAAGGTCATAGGTCTGCCGCCAAGTAGACGCTAGAAAAGCTGCACTACCAGCAGAAAAAGCAGATATAGCTCCACCTACAGGAGTGGTCGCTAGAGTCGCCGCAAGGCCTGCAGCCGTTGCAATACCAAGAGCTTCAGTCCCTGCCCTGAGCATAACGGGGATATTTGTGTAGACCTGTTCCAGGGCTGAATTAAGGCCAGGAAGCTGGCTGAGTAGTCCTTCACCTTGGGGGCGACCACTTGCATTTTTCGCCTGTTCCTCACGAAGTTTCTGCAAGTCTTCCGTGACGTCCTCGCCACGCAGGTAGCGTTGCCCTATTTCAGCTTCTCTTGCTTGCAACTGGCTACGTTCCAGAGCCAGTCTTTGATCTTCCAAGGAGTAAGGCTTAGTTCCCCACACACTTTGGCCACGCATGCCTGCGGCCATCTCCTCGTTATGCCTCTGAATCGCCTGCTCGCCGATGACTGTGCTAATATCTGCAATCTGTCTGGCAACACTTGTAAAACCAGGGATATCACCTCTAACAATGGCTGCATGCGTAGGAGATTTGGATGCATACCTCACCAGGCTGTCAAACTTCTCGATCATTCGAGCAGTTGACTCATCCTGCGCGTCATCACGGTCATAAAAGACCGCTCCATAAGGAACGCCAAGTTCTTTGGCCAAAGCCTTATCTGCAGCAATCTGCTCAGGTTTTACGCCTCTGGAAAGCAAAAGGGCAGATCGGATATTCTCTCTGCCAGTCTCACCCAGGTGTTGCACTTGGAATTGTTTAGCAGCTTCTTTCCCTGTGAACTGGCCGTAAAATTCTCCAGTCTGTTCGTAGCGTGACTGAGCTTCCTGTTCAGTAAGCACACGCCCATCTTCCATGGCGGGAGCCACGACATATTGATTGTCACCTTGAGGGAGCAGAGTGCTTGGCCCTATTCCCTCTTTAGGAACATCGAGCGATCCCTGCCCATATGCCTGTTCCTGAACATCTTCAGGCTCTTGGGATCCATTACCACGCAACTGGTCTATTGTGGGGAAATTTTCAGCAAGAGGCATTTATTCACTCCCTTTTCCGTAGACAATGTTGGTGTAGAATTTCTCGCGTGTATCCTTATCTGCAATCTGTTCTTCAGTAAAACCACGTTTACGCATCTGTTCCTTGACAATATCTTCCTGATGTTCAGGTATCTTGACGCCAAGAATCTTTTTACCTTTTGACTCAGCTTCCCATAGAGGTTCTGTGCTTGGCCATTTTTCACCAAAAAACATTCCTTCAACAGCTACATTCAGATTCTCTCTAGCAATTTGCACTCGTATAGCGTCATCATCAAGCGGTTTACCAGACTCAAGAGCCCAGTTGAAAAGCCTAGCATACATAGACCCTGGCATCTTTTTATTTTTTTCACCTACAATATCTGAGTATAGCTTGTCGAGATGATCTTTGCCAAAGTTTTTGACTGCACCGCCATTACGTCTGATTTTAAGTAGTTCTTCCCTTTGTTTAGGAGTAAGATTACCTCTGGCAAACTCCCTGTCAATATCTGTTGTTTTCGTCATGGCATCTTTTTCACCCAAAGCGATAGCTTGATTACTCTCTTCAAGAAGTCTATCAAAAGTAGCCAGACGCTCAGGAGTTTCCCTGCTCAAGTTTTTGTCATTTGCTGAACGCAGTTTATCAGCAATTTCCTGAGATATCTTCCCTGTTCTTAAAGCATTATCAATAGCCCTTTCTTTTTCAGAAGGAGACAGTCTAGGTGAAAGTTCAAGAATCTTTGCTGCCTCTGCACCGTAATCCGCATCACGGGCGTCTTTTTGGAACTCAAATTCTTTCTTAACAAGAGGTGCAACGAGTTCTCGCATGTCAGGTGGCAGGATAGATACGGCCTTGTAAATCTCTTGCTTTTGAAGTTCTGGGGTTAGGTCTGCAGTACGAGCAAATACATCTTGGACGATTACTCTAGCCTGTTCTTTAGCTTGAAGATCTGTGGCTTTCTTGAGTACATGCTGCATCTGAGCAAGATCTTCTGCAGGCACAAGTGTTGACCTTTTCTCAGACTGACCCTCATTCTGGCCACGGGCAATTGCCAATGCCTCCATCTCTTCGTTTGCATACCTATTACGCATGCTGGACATGAACTGTTCACGCGCAGAATCTGAGCCTTTTTCTGACAACGCCGTCCGAAACTCGCCAGGACGTCCTCGTAAGGTATAGACATTGTGAATGAACTGCTCAAGTTGCGTCTGTTTATCTGCCTCTTGATCAACAGTCGCCCATGCTTCACGCATGATGCGAGACGCGCCTCCAGGGCCATGCTGGATAGCCGTAGAGGTCAAAACCTCTTGATACGCGGCATTTCCTCCAAACTTGTCTTGAAAAACAGTGCCGCTTACCTTCCTTTCAGCCGGGGCAGTGTACTCTTGCTGCAGAAACTGCTGCTGAGCCTGCACCATCCTGTCTCTTTTTTCACCATGCCCTGTTTCACGGAACGCCTCGTTGTAGGCCTTTGATCCTACGGCAAGAGAACCTCCGCCTAATGCTTGGTAAAGATCAGGATACCTCTGTGCCAAAAACGGCATAAATTTGTGAGCCGTACCACCTGGTAAAGAGTTAAACTGAAAAAGTCCGTAGCTGAAAGAACCGCTGGTATCTGGCGAGACATTCCCTGGATCACCGCCTGATTCATGCGCAACTGCTAAAGATCCGACTCCTTGATAGCCCTGCACAGGAGTCATGGCCGACCTCACTGTGTCTCTGAGACCAGCATAATCACCAGCTTCAGCCTGTGCTTTGGCGCGGGCAACGTATGCATTCCCTAATGTGCTCTGCAGTATAGCATACTTGTCTGCATTCATCAGATGACGTGCCATTAAAAGATGATGTTTTGCTCCTTCAAGATTGCCAGCTTTGACCATTGTGTCCAAAGTATTAGTAAGCATTGCACTGACATCTTTTTGCGTCTGCGCTTGTATTTCTTCTCGACTCAAGCCTTTGCGTGCTCCAATACGTTCGTTTGTAGCCTTGATAACGCCTGCAGCTTCAGGAATGTATGAAGGATCAGCCATTGCCCTCTGAGCAGCAACATCAATGGTGCCCTTGTCAGTGCTGTCCTGAAAGGCATGCATCTCACGGTTAACTTTCTGCATTGCCCACTGATTAACGCCAGCATCATATTGATCAGCCCGACGCCGGAACATTTGTTGAGCGTCAGAGTTGAGCCCCTCCATATATCTTGCGCGTGCGTCTTGCTGCCATTGATTCTTGAGTGCTATGACGCCGTTCTGCTCGTCCAAAGCATTGGAGCCCTGCAGCTTGTCCCACTCAGGACGCATCTGCATTTCTTCTTGGATATACTTGTTGTATGCGTCTTGGGCTTTTGTGTCCTGATATGTGAGATAGGCATACTCAAGCCTAGCTGTAGCATTGCCAATAGCTCTACCCAGATTGCCAAGCTCTCGCCCTTGCTCTCTGATCGCGTTGCCCTGAATCTCTGCAGCCCTGCTTGCCAAAGACGCTCCTTCTGTGGAGAATCGAGCCGTAACACCCTGCCCAGGCACATAGATACCATTAGGCATGTCAGCCGTAGGCAAAGCACCGCCAGGTTTGCGAGGAACCACCATGTTTCCGTAAATTGCCATGCTGCCTCCTTAGTGCCGAACGGGACTTGATGTGTATTTGCCAAGGGCCCGATCCCAGTATTGTCCGCCACCTGCACCGCCAGCTCCTTGCCCAAAGCTTGCCCAAGTGCTGCCCATCTGCGCTATGCCTCCGATTCCTTGACCAATTGCGGCAAGAGTGCCAGTAGCTGCTGTGGACTGTGACGCAGCATCGTAAGCACTAGCTTGTGCATCATAGCCACCAGCACTTGACCTATAATTCCATGCCTGAATTTCTGAATTGTAACCAGCATCAATACCTTTGTTGTAAGCATTGATGGCGTCTATCTCACGCAAGGCGGCAGTGTCCTCAGCCACGTCCTCAAAAGATCCTTGATCAACAGCCGCGCCTGAAGCTCCAGCCAGCGCACGCTGATGGCTGATGAGCTTGGCAGTTTTCAAGCGTTCATTCTGCATATTCTCGTAGCCAGCTTTTCGTTCAGCCGACGCCTGCTGCTCTGCAAGCTTTGAATTTTCACGCTGCACGTCAGCTTGATACTGTGCTAAATCGCTTTGATACGACTGCTGACGCGCCTGCGCCTGAGATTGCGTTATCGCGCCAGCGACGCTGATAGCTGTGCCGATTGCCGTTGCAATGAGTGATGCCATCATAAGCGCGTCCTCCTTATCTTTCGCCGAAATCTACGTCACACATCAAGGCCACGATGCGCAACGGAAGCGGTTTGTCTTGCATTATCCAAATAGTTGTATCTGGGTCTTGTCCAGACGGCAGCGAAATCTCAAGGTCGCCAGAGTAAGGTTCGCATGCCTCGCCCCAGACCTTTGGCAGAAATGGTAATTCATAAAAGTCAAGATCCTGCCATGCGTCGGCCTTCCACAGACTGTTGAGTTTGCTCGCAGCATAGCTGCCGCCGACAGAACGATACATGCGGACTACGCACTTGCCATAGCCTCGGCGTTTACCCAATGTAGAGCCACCATCCTGCATATCTGTCTCTGCAGGCAGTGGAGCCATGACAGATTTAAAGCCAAGGCCAACAAGAGCTTTGCTGGCAGGATAATCAAGCGTGATTGTGCCTTCATTAGACACCGTGTGCTCTTCTGGAGAACCATCCGCGAGGACTTGAACGGTCTTGCCTACAAGATGATCAAGCCCTGCACATTCAACTGTTCGCCCTCTGATATCCTCCGTAGGCGTCACAACAATACCTGCATCAACATACCAAGCATCGGCGATCCCGTCAGAGTCCTTGAAGCGAGGCATCATTCTTTCGAGATAGTATTTTGTGGTGCCATTGATGGTACGTTCCACGACGGCCATAACGATATCTTCTTCTTCGCCGTTGATGACGGCCACAGAGAGAAATTTGCCATCCGTAACATGGCGAGACCATCCAAAAATGTTTTGCTCTTTCATGTAGGTGAGGCACAAAAGCGCACCATCGCTGCGTACAGCCCAAACACGGCTACCTGGCGACTGTTGGTAGCACCACTGCTTGATGCCGTAAGTCTCAACAAGATGAGGCGCCAGGACACTCAAGTCATTGCCTGCATATCCATCAGACTCAAGCGTGTAGTAGAGGTCTCTGACGTGCGATCCAGAGCGCTGGCAATGCATAATACTTTGGCCAATAATAATAGGCTGCAGATCTTTAGAGCCCCAGTAACTCTGCACAGTAATCTGACAATCGCTAGGTGTGATCGCTGATGTCTTTGAAGCTGTAGCCTTAAATTCAGCGCCAGCAGTGCCAATCAGCAGCGCATCAAAACTTACAAGCCAGCGGACGTCATCGACACTGCCGGAGGCGAGGACGTACTCAAGGGCATCATCATCCTGCAGAGGTCTGCTTTTGCGGAAAGATTCATAGTCTCCTGTGCGCGAGGCATAAATGGTAGCAGGATTCTTAGCTCCACCACCTAACCACATGCGTTGCTGGTGAAAACAAACGGAGACAGGGTGGTTGCCATTCGCAAAAGGATTCCAGTTTGTCTTTGGCGTCGTAGCCGTGTCAGGCTCATAGTTCTCGTCATCAAAAGACGTGGAAGTAGTTGTGCCGATGAATCCGTAATAACCGGCTGACTCACGGTAAATATTGTATGCTGTGGCGTCTGTCACCGCAGACCAGGATATGGACACATAATCGCCGACAACCCAGTCTGTTGGGTATCTGCCTTTACATTTACCCTCTTTGCTTGCGACTGACTCAATGCCGTCAGCATCAATGGAAGTAACGACATAGCGAAGGTATGAGGTCTCATTGTCCGTAACTGGCTCGCCTTCGCTTTCGCCTCTGTGCCAAGTGACAGTAGGCCGACCTGGCGCTGACAGAGAGACATTGAGCTTAACAATGCTGATGTTCCAAGTATACGGATAGCTGCCAGATCGTGTTATTTTGCGCAGATAATATTGGGGATGTGCGATGTAGAGTACGTCAGCAACTTGGGCAAAGCTGAGTTCGTAGACGTTTTTCAATCTGTATGGATGCTCTAAGGTCGCCTCAATAAGTCCATCCGCTTGTGCAATCTTGAGAACATCTTCCTGGAATATGAGCACATAGTTATTGGCCGGCTCGGTGTTAAACTGAAACGGTATGAGTACAGATTTTGCGCCTAGGTCTGCGAGGAATTTTGTCCCTGGCCTGCGCTCTAAGTCACCATGCAAGTTGGGAATGAAATTGCGACAAGTCTGCAGGAAGGTGCAAAACTTCTTGAGGTCATAACGTCCGCACAAGCTCGGCGTAACTTCACCGCCAACAAAGTTTCTGAAGGCTAGACGGCTCATTTCTTTTCACCTCCGGCCAATTTGTCATGCAGGGCGAGAAGACAAACACAGGACGAAATCACCGTTTCTGTATTGATCTTGCGCCGAAAGTACATGCCCATCATCATGTTTTGCAGGGACTCAGTAAGCTCGGATGGCGTCCGTTCCTCAATGTCAAGTCGGCGCTTAATTTCCTGCAGGAGATCCATCGGTCAGACCCTCTACCTGAAGAAGTTTACTGGTGGGCTCGGCTTCTGCTGCAGGAGCACCCTGCACCTTGCATAAGGCATTTAGTTTTGAAATTCGCGCATCAACCACAGGAGCGGCGTAGACATTGGCTTTCTTCCATTCCTGGTCAGAGATCATCTGTGGCGTAAATTGCGGTACGAACACAGGGCTGAACCATTGGTACAAAACCTTCATGGGTTGCTCTGTAGGCACCTGGGGCTGCTTGATGCCTTCCACGACATAAACATACAGCTTATTCGACAGATCTTTGCGCGGGAATGCGTGGTTCCAAAAATCCACAATCTGCATCGACTTTGGGTCAGGTATCCCAACCGTGCTGTTTGATGCCGCCTTCGCCAGAGTCCATTTTGTGTTTGATTCGTCCGTGAAAGATTCAACAGGGGCGAATCCTTCAACCTGATTCAGCCCAAGGCTCTGCATCTGCGGCAACACCGGCTGCTGGAAGAAGTTCGGCAGCAGTCCATTCTGAGGGAGGTATGGATTGTTAGTCGTCAATGTGTTCATAATACCTCCAGAGGTGCAGGCATGCTGACGCTAGATGTACAAGCTCTTTTTTACGGGCTTCAGAGGTTTTTGCTTGCATGAGTTCCGTAAATTCCATCTGAATAATATCTAGTCGGCCACCTTCGTCCGATGGATATGCCGTCCATGTCACTGGAATGTTGCGGAGCACGTCCGCACTCTCTTTCATAAACTTCCAGTCTTTTGGCTTTTGCTGAACCATAGCCCAGTCAAACTTATCCTCATGACCCTTTATATCTTCGCCTTTTACAATCGTTGGCGTATTGCCGTAGTACTGTTTTTTATCAGAGAGAGGTCGCTCAGTTGCAGCCTCTTTCTTTTGATCTGTGGGTGTAGGCCAAAAAACTATGCGCATTTCTGCCTCCTTTTACTCAAAGGGCCGGATTTCTCCGGCCCCATTACGGTCGCTACGTGAGCCGGAGGCTACGCGCCTGCAGCAGCAGTGGTGGTGGTTTTAAGCTGCGAGATCAGATATAGGGTCTGATTCTGCAACTGCGCCGTAAGATTGTTCTGGGCTTTTTGAGCAGCCAATTCGTTGAGAGCTTCGTTGAGCTTGTCGCGCACCTGCTGATCAGCGATCTGGCGCATGGTCTCACGATCCTGACAACCCTGCTCAATGATAGTAGCTTTGAGATCGGCGTGCTGATTCTGCAATTGATTAGCGATTGCCTGAGCTTGGATGCGATTCTCGTAGCCCTGCGCAGAGATATTCATGTTGGCGGCATTGATTGCAGCCACACTTTGATCACTAGCCTGATCAATTTCTTGAGACAATCTGCCAGTTGAGCAGCAAAGCTGCTGGCCTACACCGGCAAAACCCTGAAGGTTGGCAATGGTATTCTGAGTAACACCGGCAGTCACACCAGCGCCGGTATTGGCAATCTGCATCTGGGTGCCATTTGCGCTCTGCAAATTTGAGATTGCCGCTTGCTGCACCTGATCGCTGACGTGTTCCATTTGATTCGCAAGCGCCACGTCTGCTCCAGCCTGCATGGCGCGGCCACCACCGCCAAATCCACCCCAGCCGTTACCGCCCCAAATAGAGCCCAGTACCAGACCTCCGATGAGCCCTCCAAGGCCGGCACCCATACCGCCAAAGCCTCCAGTTTCCATTACCGTTGGCAAATTCATCTCAGCCATAAGTATCCTCCAATGTTAGACGTTCTGTTGAGACATTAACTGAGCGACAGTTGCCTTGAGCACATCTATCTCTTCCTGCATCTTGCTGACGCAAGAACGCAGATATGCGCATTCAAGCACAAGGGCTTCCTCGTAGCGGATACTGTATTTGTCTCCTGCTTCCTGCACCAAGCGCTTTTCAGTGTGTTTGACGGCTGGAGTGACTACGTTCCCCTCTTCGTCTAAAACCTCTTCAGAATCTATGACTTCTATCTCTTCGTATTCAGCTTCCCATGAGTCATGCCCGAAGAATCCATACCTATCTGCATCCAGATCTTCAGAAGCTAATGCCGCCTGAGCATCCTGAGCTATGAAACCGATATGGATACGAGCGTCATCGCCTTTCTTTTTCAGAGCATCCTTCATCTGGAAAACTTTAAAGCCAACCTTACCCCAAGCCTTGATAAGAGCTTCAGAAGGGTCTGCGATATTATCTTTTAGCCGTAAATCAGATCCAGCCCAAGGCCCAGTATCGACATATACATTAGCAAAAGTCCTGCTCGCTTGACCAAGCGTTGCAACTGACGTTTTTGTAAAATAAAATCCAGCAGACTTAACAGTAGCATTGTGTTGTTTTATATTAAAAGAAAAAATCCCATCCCCTGCATTTCCACCTTCTACTGTCCCTATGCCAACAATAGATTGTATCCCGTTAGTAGAATCACTCCCAGGATTTTCATTGTCTCTGAATCTACCAATAAAACCGTATGTGTTTGCATGTGACGCCTCAAAACCATTACGCATTTTTAAGATGCAAGACCATGAAGTGCTGTCGGTTTGAGGGGATCTTTCAGAGCTTAATATATCAACTGCCTTGCCAGCGTTAACAGTACCGCCGAAATCAATTGAACCATCTGAATTAAACATTGCAAACTTGCGCCAAGCTGTTGCTGCTGTATGGTTTTTCGTAACCAACCTAGTATACACATCATCTACATAAGTTCCCACACCCCAATATATTTGTCGAGAATTGTAGTCTGGTACAGGGTAGCATAGCGACTGTACATACCCATTTCTATTGACTGGAAGATTGGAGGTGCTGCTACCAAAGACTAGAGCAATTCCTCCTTTATACAAATCATTTGCATTAGGACTAGCTGTAACGCTGGAAAGTCTGTATGGCTCGTACGCTGCACTTAATAATGCAAAACCATCATAGTCTGATAAGCAATAAAACCTATTGTAGCGTCTATAAATTGAGTCGCCACTAGTTAGATATGTTTTGTGGCAAACATTTACAAATGTACACATTTTATGGCCATGCCTAGCGAAAAAAAGGCTTTCAGTCTCGGCTACTACGCGGTTAAGAGTTGTATTGCAGTAACTTTCAAAAAGATCTAGCGGTTTGTCAAGCTTAGTACGAACTATACAATCACTCTGAAACTCACCATCCATACTTAGCGCATCTATACCTGTTGAGTCATCGCCTGATACCAAATAAATATATGTACCATCACAAGCTATGCCTTGACCGCCAAGAGTACTGGTTGTTGTGAAAGTTTTAAAATAATAACTAGATCCAGAGATATCTGTTCCACTCTCCAAGCCAATTATGTTAGACATTTTCCATACAACAACACGTTTCTCAGAACTTGAAATTGCATAAAAAGCAACAAGATATTTATTGTCAAACGAAACCACAGCTTGTACAGTGCTGCTAGAATATCTTCCAGAAGAAACAATTCTGAAGCTTTTATATAACGGGTGTGTTGAAGGGCTTCTATAGTTAAACTC
>Ga0265298_10000766_pt1 | contig 47255 bp, 33 predicted proteins | sample AusTroGonzalo_MG_3_FD_193486 | JGI IMG/M metagenome (GOLD analysis project Ga0265298, IMG submission 193486) | Bovine rumen microbial communities from tropical cattle in Woodstock, Queensland, Australia - Gonzalo_01 | ecosystem: Host-associated > Mammals > Digestive system > Stomach > Rumen ...
CGCGCCCCAGCAGACTGCTGAACCGCAGCTGGCTCGTCCCAAGAAATAAGCCGCCTGCCGCCCGATGAAGAAAATGTTGCAGTAAAGGAGGGGATTTCCGGTGACTGAATTTCCGGTGCTGCTTGCACTGGCGCTGATCTGGCTCCTTATCGGGCTCCCGCTTTCCAAAGTGGCGAAGCAGAAGAACCGGAGCGGCAGCCGGGCTTCCGCCCCGACGTCCGGGGATCACCAGAAAGCAGATCCTCAGATGAAGGAGGCGTCGGAGGGCTCCGGTGAAGGCCTGTCTCCGCAGCAGGAATATCAGACGATTCAGCCCACTGTCGGCCTGGGCCGGCATGATGACTCCCTGTACCGGGGCAGCCTGAATGCCGAAACCGGCGAAGGTTATGATCCCTGCCATGATGACCAGATGGAACCCCTGACTCGGATTTCCTCGGAGCCGGTCCCGCGCCCCGCCCGGCCTTCGCCGGCGCTGCAGCTGGATTGGAGCGCGAATGATATCGTCCGGGGTGTAGTCATGAGTGAAATCCTGAACCGAAAAAACAGGCCCTGCCGCTGAAAAGCAAACCGTGCGCGGTTCCTTGCGCCCTGTGCTGGTTCGTCCCGCTCTGCCCCTTGCTGTGCAAGGGGCAGGCGTTTTTTCCCGGGGTTGCATTTTCACCGCATGTAGTTTACAATAAGGTTTGTTCATTTTTTTATTCTATTATTTGGCTCGAAGGAGGATTCCTTATGGCTCTGGATTACGTTTTCATGACAGACAGTGACAGCGATCTCCCCTACCATCTGAAAGAGCAGTACGATATTCCCGTCGTGTACATGCCCTATGCGCTGAACGGCAAGGAATATTTTGACGATCTTGGCCAGATGCTGGATCATAAAAGCTACTACGACGCAATGCGGGCCGGTGCCGTGCCGGTGACCTCCGCGCTGAATGAGGAAGCCTATCTGGAATATTTTGATCCGATCCTGAAGGATAAGGATCTGCTCTTTGTCGCCTTCTCCAGCAAGCTGTCCTGCACGCTGCAGGCGGTTTATTCCGCCAGGGAAAAGCTGCTGAAAACCTATCCCGGCCGCAAGTTCGTTGTGGTGGATACGCTGAGCATTTCCGGGCCGCAGACCCTGCTGGTGCTGAAAGCCCATACGATGTACCGCAACGGCGCCTCCATTGAAGAGGTTGCCGATTGGCTGGAAAACAACAAGATGCGGGCCCAGGCGCTCTTCGTTGTGGATGACCTGAAATACCTGAAGCGCGGCGGGCGGATCTCTCCCATGGCGGCCACGGTGGGTTCCATGCTGGATCTGAAGCCCGTCATCTATGAAGCGAAGGATGGCAGCCTGCAGGCCATTGAAAAAATCCGCGGCCGCAAAAAGGCAATCGGCTTCATCGTGGATAAGATGCTTGAATTCGAGCCGGATCCGAAGGAAAGCCCCCTCCTGATCCTGCACGCTGACAGCCCTGAGGACGCGGAACGCGCCCGTGCCCTGGTAGCCCAGAAGCTTCCCGGCGCGGATATCCTGGTTGAAAACGTGGGGCCGGTCATCGGCGCCCACTGCGGCCCCGGCACCGTGGCCTTGTGCTATATTGGCACCAAGCCCCGGAATATATAAGAAAATCAATCGGCTCCGGCTTGTCCGGAGCCTTTTGATGCTTTTTGATGCTTTTTTGAGTGATGAAACGGTTTGTCGTTTTCTGGCTCAGACGGCTTCGTTGACCACCGAATAATAGTCTTCAAGTTCCTTCCGGCAGCACAGGAATGCATTCCGCATATTGGGATCGAACTGCGTTCCCATTCCTTCGCACATGATTCTGGCTGCTTTTTCATAGCTCATCGGCTCTTTGTATACCCGCTTGCTGACCAGTGCGTCGTAAACGTCCGCCACAGCCATGATCCGGGCCTCCAGAGGGATCATCTCTCCAACCAGGCCGTCGGGATACCCTTTCCCGTCCCAGCGTTCATGATGGTGCCTTGCCAACCGGTAGGCAGTCTCCACCAGGCGGTCCTCCTCAACCCCGTCCAGCAGGATTTTGACCATCTGTCCGCTGATGGTGGAATGGGTTTTCATAATATCGTATTCTTCCGGCGTCAGCCGTGCCGGTTTGTTGAGAATTCCGGAATCGATGCTGACCTTTCCAAGGTCGTGCATGGGCGCGGTTCGGATAATGTCCCGTGCCAGGGCTTCATCCAGCGGAAAAAGGTTGTTCTCCGTGATGGTCCGCACCAGGATCGCGACGATGTCGCTTGTGCGCCGCACATGGCCGCCGGTATTGCCGTCCCGGTTTTCGACCATGTCCGCCATGCTCAGCACCAGTTTTTCCTGCATGGCCTCAATGTTTCGGGTCTTCTCCGCAACTTCCCGGTTCAGCCGGTCGTTATAGTCCGTGAGCAGCTCCAGGTTCTTCTTTTCCTCCGTGGCGTCGCGGATATCGATCAGGTAGCCGCGGACAGCGCCGCCTTTCCGCACGGAAAAGCCGGAGATCCTGTAAGCAAGGGTTTGGTTCCCGAATGGGAACGAGCCTGTCCCGATCCCGTTTTCCGTATAGTTTCTGATGATGCGGGCAAACCGTCTCCCCAGCTCGCTGTCCTCCGTAAACCGGGTTTCGGCTTTCCTGTTCCGGAGTTCGGGAAAAAAGTCGTAGCTTTTCTCGTTTGCCCCCAGGAATCTGCCGTTCAGCCCGATGGCCACATAGCTCCTGACCGCGTGGTCTTTCTGGTTTTCCGTAATCAGGTTGGAAATGTCATGGGTACGCATCTGGTCATAGGACGCCATAAGCAGGAACTGGGTCAGCACATACAGGAACGGAAGATAGGAAAGCTCCGTTTTCCCCGCGGCTTCCACCGTGTACATTGCGATCCATATTCCAATGAAGGCCAGGTATCCCAGAACGGAGCGGCGGGAGATCTTTTTCTTCCCGGACAGGATCAAAGCGATGATGCAGGTGATAAAGATAATCGCTGCCAGCAGGTAGGGAAAATGCTCAAAAGCGTTGAAAATGCCTGTCATCCGGGAAACATATCCGTCACCGGTGTCCGTAATCTCAACGATGCCCGTGCCGACCCTGTTGGCAAAGATTCTTCCGATGGGAAACAGCGTCAGCCCTATGGCCCCGTACACGATCGCCTTGGTCCACAGGCGCACCCGGATCCCGATGCTGTGAAGCATGGAGAACAGGACCACCGCCAGTAGCAGCAAGGTCATCAGCTCAATGAACACAAACAGGACCAGGCTCGCTTCCTCTTCGGAAACCTGTGCTTTCAGCCAATAGGCTATGATCAGGAAAGGCAGCAGAATTGTGTTGGTCCAGTCATAACTGTCAATATGGTCATAGCTCCTCAGCGCCATAATCATCGTCACCAGGACCGAGATCACGGCACAGATCCCATATCCGGTGATAATCATTGGTGTAACTCCTCCGCGGTGGTCTTTCCGGCCGGAGTAAAATCTGCGGCCTGCTGTTCGATTTCAAAATACAGGTCCTTCCAGGCGTCGGTGGAACGTACGGATTTCAGTTCAGAACCCAGGCTGGCCAGCACCGCTCCGGCAACCTCCAGGTCCAGGTCGGAATCGGCGCGGACTGCCTTCCCATCCACCGGGCCGGCGGAGAATGCCTCCTTTTCCGGCAGCGCCCGGATGGAAACCAGCAGATGGACCGTCTCCCCCAGGATCTTTCCAAACACGGAGAGCCTGACAGTTCCGTCTGAGCCGTGGCTGACCGCGTTGGCCAGCAGAGACGCTGTCGCTTCCTTCAGCTTTTCCGCGTCGCCAATCAGGGCGTCCGGGATATTCTCCTGGATTTCTGTCTCCAGGCGAATCTGTTTCTTTTCCGCCATAGGCTGTACCGCTTCGACCGCTTCTGCCGCCATCTGTTTCAGGGAGTAGCGTTTCACGGCAGCTTTCCCCTTCTCGCGAACCGCTTCAGCCCGGTGGGCCAGCCCGTTGATCAGATAAAGCATCCTGTCCGCGGTTCCGTGGATGCGTTCTGCGTATTCTCTGATCTTTTGAGGATCGGCCTCGCCCAGGATCTGTTCGTCCAGGGCCAGCACTTCCTCCACGGGGGCCTGCAGGTCCCGGGATCCGCCGGAAAGGAATGAATTACTGGCCGTGGTCGCGGCTTCCGCCCTTTCAAGGCGCTCCATCAGGTTCTGCGCTTCGCTTCGTTCATCGTTGATATCCTGCACGGCGAAGATTACGTTGTCCAGGGGTTTCCCTTCCGTCCGGTCCATGGCAAAGAAACGGAAACGGCACCATCCGTGTATGCTGCTGAGGAACTCATGCGTGATACTGTCCCGGTCCTTCAGCCGCTCAGCCACCGTATCCGTATCCACGAACGCCAGCGTAGCGTCCAGTTCGTTTTCATCCGCGTCGCCCCGGACGGCTGCATCCAGCAGGTCCTTGGCGTTGCTGTGTTTTTGCCGGAGTTTTTCGATGTATTCGCCCGATGAAACCGGTGTGATCTCGCCCGTGGACAGGGTGATGATATAAATCGCCTCATAGAGTTCCGACATGTATGAAAGCCCGGATTTGCGCAGCTCCCGCTGCTTCTGCGTATTGCGGTAGATCATGATGCTGGTGCCGTGCATCACCAGTGCCAGGACCCACAGTACCGCCGCCGCGATGAATGTGATAAAGCTCCATCCCTGATGGAAACCGCGGTTGAAATGGATCGTCAGGTCATAGTCCGACAGGTCCAGTTCCTCTAGATAGTAGAAGATCATACCGATTGTGACCTTGTCCCCGCTGCGTACCGGCATCTCCGTATAGTATTCGTTGGGGAAGTAGATCAGGTAATCCCCCTTCTGCAGCGGAATCAGGAGATCCCCGTCATAACGGTACGCCAGTTTCACGTCGTCCAGGGCATAGTCCTGCAGGTTAATCCGCTGCACCTGTTCCTGGTCGCTTCCCACAAACTGGTGGATCTCCACTTCGCCGGTCCACGCCTGGTTGATAAAACAGTCGCCGGCGATATTGATCCGCAGCCCCCAGTCCCGGATCGAATCCCCGCTGTTGTTGTACAGGGTCTGGTCGATGGTCTCGCCGAACAAGGTAACCGTCCGGTCCTCCGTCAGCGGGTAATCCCGCTTCTCCCAGCGGCTGGTACTCTGGCCCCGGGTGTTGATATCCATGTAGGCCGGGCTGCTGCTGTCGTTTCCGTGAACGTTCAGGACCTTCCGGTTGAACGTCACCAGGATCTGGACATGTACGATGAACATCACCAGCATCACGATAAAACAGATGATGCTGATCCGTTTGAATCGGTTCTGGTCTTTCATCTGCATCCCTCCGAACCATTGATCGCAGCAAAAGAAAGAATCTTTCAGGAGTCGGAAAACCGCCGGCCCTTTTTCCGGCAAGGTTTCACCGCAGGCCATTATGCCAGAAAATGTTCTTTTTTTCAATGGACAAAGAAGCTGCATGCCGGACAAAGAAGCTGCATGCCGGAATCTTCCCGTGACATTCTTGTCCCTGTATGGTATACTGACGATGTCAGCAATCAGGAAAGCCATGTCCGTTCAGAACAGCATGTACACAGGGAAACGGAATTACGATTCGAAGCACCCATACATATGAAAGGAGGGCGCTCCGCTGTGAAAAGTAAATCGGCCCGAAAGCGGCAAATGAGGAAGCTGCTTTGCATGCTTCCTGTGCTGCTTTGCCTTATTTGCGTTGCGGCTGCCTCCGAAGGCACCGGCGAAGTGCTCTCTGTCGGCGTGCCGGTGGACCGGTGTCCGATTTTCTACCTGGATGAAAAGACGAACGAAATCATCGGCATCGGAGCGGACCTGATGCGTGCCGCCGCTGAGAACGCGGGCTATGCCGTCGAATTCAGAAGAATCACGGAGGGGACGCTGAAGGAGGCGTTGGACAACGGGGATTATGATGTTGTCATGCCCTTCGGCAGTGCGATTGCCAGCGCTTCCGGCCATCCGACCGTTGTCTCGGATAATCTGTTCCAGACGCCGTTTACCATTGTCACGGAAGGCAAACGGGCACTTCCGGAGTTCAATCATCTCCGGGTCGGGATGCTGAAATCCCAGGGCGGCGTGGCGGAGACCGTCCGCCAGCTTTATCCCGGCATGGAGATCAATATGTATGAAACCATGGCGGAATGTGTAAAAGCGCTCCGCGATGGACAGGTGGATGCGCTGCTGCAAAACTCGTACATATGGAGCTATGTGCTGCAAAAGCCCGCCTATGAGAATCTGGCTGTTCAGCCGTCCGCCATGTTCACGATGGATTTCCGGGCCGGCACGCAGGATACGCCAGCCGGGCGCGCATTGATCGATCGCCTCAATGAAGGAATCGCCGCCCTTTCCGAAACCCGCCGTCAGGCGATCGCCCTGGATTATACTTCCCGCAGGCTGTACCGGTATGATTTTTCGGATTATCTTTTTCAGTACAGGTGGGTCCTGGTCACCGGCGGGCTGCTCATCGCCCTCCTCCTGCTGGTCCTGATCCAGAAGCAGCGGATGAATCGGATTCGCCAGGAAGAAAAGATGCGGCAGCTGCTGGATACGGATCCGCTGACCGGCGCGCTCAGCCTGACCGGTTTCCGGAAGCGCGTGGAGGAGCTGTTGCGTGCCCATCCGGATATCCCCTATCTGCTTTCCTATAATAACATCAAGAATTTCAAATATATCAATGACAGCCTGGGCCGAAAGGCCGGGGATGACCTTTTGCGCTTCTGGGTGCAGAAATCCAGGGAACATCTGACCGAGGAGGAAGCCATCGGCCGTCTTGCGGGGGATCGTTTTGCCATTCTCCACCGCGCGTCGGGCGATGAAAAGATCCTGCAGGATATCCGGGATGTTGCCGATCCCGTAAGGGATTATTTTATCAGCCAGGGAAAGGAAAACCATGTCCGGATCTGCAGCGGCATATATGTGCTGACGCCGAAGGATTACAGCGAAATTGATGTGGACCGCATGCTGGACTGCGCCAGGGTCGCCGCGCGCAAAGTGCGCGACACCCGAAAGGAAGGCTATGAGTTCTATAACCCGGAGCAGTGGCAGAAGGGCCAGAAGGTTTCGGATATCTGCAACCACCTGCCGGCCGCCATGCAGAACGGCGAAATCCAGGTCTGGTATCAGCCCCAGGTCAACTTTGAAACCGGAACAATCATCGGCGCGGAAGCGCTCTGCCGGTGGAACCATGCCAGCCTGGGCTGGATCTCTCCTGCTGAATTCATTCCCCTGCTGGAAGAATCGGATCTGATCTTTGATCTGGACTGCTTCGTCTGGGAAACCGTATGCCGGGATCTTCAGAAATGGAACGGGCAGGGAATGCGCCGCTCCGTTTCGGTAAACCTCTCTCGCCGTGATATCCGCGAAGACCGGAATATCCCCGAAAAGTTTTCGGAGCTCATCCGGACCTACGGCCTCTCGCAGGACCAGCTTCGGATTGAAATCACCGAAACCGCGTTTGCGGAAAATGCCAACCTGGTGCTCCAGACAACAGTCCGGCTGCGGGAAATGGGCTTTCTTGTGGAGATGGATGATTTCGGCAGCGGCTATTCCTCCCTCCATATGCTCAAGGAAGTGCCTGTGGACCGTATTAAGCTGGACCTTCATTTCCTGTCAGGCAGCGGCGACCCGGAAAAAGGCCGGATCATCATCAGTTATATTATTCAGATGATCCGCTCCCTGGGGCTGCACGTGATTGCCGAAGGAGTGGAAAACATTACCCAGGCCGATTTCCTCTTGAGCTATGGCTGCTCTGAAATGCAGGGTTTCTATTTCCATAAGCCGATGCCGGCGGATGAATATGAGCAAATCGGATAACGATTTGCCCATTCTCAGGAAGTTTCAGTTTTGATTTGGGGATTTGGTTTCAGGGCTTATTTCACGGAATCCGCGCTCACCGGGAAGGTGAAGTAGGTATCCGGATAGGGTTCGTTCTCCAGGGTGAAATGCCACCATTCCGAATCCAACGGACGGAATCCGTGCTTCATCATGGCCGCCTGCAGCAGCATGCGGCGGGCATATTGTTCCTCCGTAATGCCCCGGAAGTCCGGATGGCTCAGCTCGCCGAACCAGTCAAACGGGCCGCCCATGTCCGCTTCCTTCCCCGAGGCCATATTGAACAGCGTCAGGTCCACGGTGCTGCCCCGGCTGTGGCCGGAATGCTCTGCGATATATCCCTGCGGAATCAGCATGTTCTTCTCCAGGTCCGGATAGAAGCACGCCTTCATCCGGACATCTTTTTCGTCCTGCGCCCATCGCATGAAATGGGTCACGGCCTTCTGCGGGCGGTAAGCGTCAAAAATCTTCATCCGGTATCCCTGCAGGGCCAGTTCGTTGCCGGCAGCCCGAAGCGCTTTCGCGGCTTCCTTCGTCAGCAGGGCCACAGGCTGCTCGTAGCCGTCGATCCGCTCCCCGATAAAATTGTAGGTGGAATAATACCGGATTTCCAGGATCGCGTCCGGCACGGCCTCGGCCAGCAGGACGAATCCGGAGGCGTCGTCCGACAGATTCACTTTCATCCCGTTCCCCTTCTTCCCTGTTACTGCAGGAAGCCGTTGATAATCTGTTCCTCCGCCTCCGCCTCGGTCAGGCCGAGAGTCATCAGCTTAATCAGCTGCTCGCCGGCAATCTTACCGATGGCCGCCTCGTGCACCAGGGCCGCGTCCACATGGTTGGCCTCCAGGCCGGGCACCGCCAGAATCCGGCCCTGGTCCATGATAATGGAGTCGCACTCCGTGTGGCCCTGGCAGGGGGCGTTGCCCGCGATCTTCGCGTCAAATTTCTGGAAGGAGCGGTCCCGGGCCACGGAGCGGGAAACGATGTCTGCGGTCGCGCCTGCGCCGTTCAGGTTCACGCTGTAGGTACTGATGGCCCGCTGGTCCTCGTGGGTCATCAGCCGCTCCCGCACCACCAGCCGGGCGCCGGCCGCCAGCTCCGCCACCGTCGTCCGCTCCGTGTCATCCACGCCCTTGATCTGGACCATTTCCATTTCCATGGAGCTGCCCTCGTCCATATAGACTTCGGTGCCGGGGTTCAGGATCCGCTTTCCCTTTCCCTCCCCGGAGCCGTAGTGCTTCTCCACATATTTCACCTTGGAATTTTTCCCGACCCAGAACCGGTGGATTCCGTCGTGCTGCGAGTCCTGGTTCCCGCAGTTGTCGATGCCGCACCCTGCCACGATCACCACATCGCAGTCTTCTCCGATATGGAAATCGTTGTAGACCACTTCCTTCAGGCCGCTCTGGGTCAGCACCACGGGAATATGCACGCTTTCCCGCTTTGTACCGGGTTTGATATGGATATCCATGCCGCTGACATCTGTCTTGGAAACAATCTCAATATTCGCTGAGGAGCGGCGCCCGATCGACTGGCTGTTGGAGCGGATATTGTATGCGCCTTCCGGAACCTCATGCAGGTCTGCGATTTCCCGCAGCAGGCGTTTCTGAATCTCATCCATTTTCAGCATCTGTCTCCCGCCTCCATTCCCAGGGCCCGGGTCCGGCCCTCGCATTCCCGCATTGTCCCGGAAACCGCGTCCCCGATCAGCTCCGGATACACTTCTTCCCGGCTGCCCTGTTTCTGTACCGCGCCGTCCTTCAGCACGATAATCTCGTCGGCGATGTTCAGGATCCGTTCCTGATGGGAAATGATCAGGATGGAGCTGTCCCGGATCTCCTCCCGCATTCTCTCGAATACCTCAATCAGGTTCCGGAAGCTCCACAGATCAATCCCGGCCTCCGGCTCGTCGAACACCGACAGGCCGGCCTTCCGGGCCAGCACCGTAGCGATCTCGATCCGCTTCAGTTCCCCGCCTGAAAGGCTCGCGTTCACTTCCCGGTCCACATAGTCCCGGGCGCACAGGCCGACCGCGCTCAGATACACGCAGGCATCCGCCGCGGACAGGCTGGTTCCCGCCGCAATCCGGATCAGGTCCAGCACCCGGATGCCCTTGAAGCGCACCGGCTGCTGAAAAGCAAAGGCGATCCCGCGCCGCGCCCTGTCCGTGATGGAAAGGTCCGTGATATCCTCGCCCTGAAAAAAAACCCGGCCTTCGGTCGGCTTTTCAATCCCGGCAATCAGCTTCGCCAGAGTGGATTTTCCGCCGCCGTTGGGCCCGGTCACCACGACCAGTTTCCGGTCCGGAATCGTCAGGCTGACATTCCGGACAATTTCCCTGTCCGCCCCGCCGGCGGGCACCTGAAAGGAGATATTTTTCAGTTCCAGCATGTTTTCAGGTTTCCTCTTTCCGCTGAAGTGCGTTTTCCTTCAGCTGTAATGTTTTCGGATATATCCGTCCAGATTTCCGTATTCGCTCACGGTGATGTCCTCCGCCTCCAGCCGGTTCATCACCGCCAGCAGGATGCAGATACCGTGCACCACAATGTCCGCCCGTCCGGGCTGCAGGCCGGGCAGCTGTTTCCGTTCTTCCAGATTCATGTCTGCCAGGCTTTCCCCGATCCGGCGGATCTCCTGCGCGGTCACCCGGGTCCCGTGCATGCCCTCCCGGCTTTGCCAGGGGATGTTTTTCGCCATGGCGGCCAGCGTGGTGAATGTTCCGCCGGTGCCGACCCAGGTGCCGGGATTCCGGAATTCCGGATGCTTCCGCAGGTTGTCCGCCAGGATGGCGTCTGCCTCCGCCTCCACCGCCGTCATGTCCGCCCGGCAGGTAAGCGGAATGGCCCTGAAAAGCCGCACCGCACCCATCTGGCAGGAAAACGCGCAGTCGGTTCCCTGGCCCTCACCCGTCACAATCTCCGTGCTTCCGCCACCGATGTCAATCACGCCGCACCGCCGGCCGTCCGGGAAAACATCCCGGGCCCCCAGAAAACTGAGTTCCGCCTCTTCCTCCCCGCTCAGAATCTCCAGCGGCACGCCGGTAGCCTGTTCTGCCGCTGCCATGAATTCCTTTCCGTTCCGGGCGTCCCGTGCCGCGCTCGTTGCAAAGGCGTGCAGCCGCTCCGCCCGCCGCCGCCGGGCTTCCTGCGCCATCTGGCTCATGGCTTCCAGCGTCCTTGCCATGCTTTCCGCGCTCAGGTTTCCCTGTTCGTCCAGACCTGCGAAAAGGCGCGTTCCGGCCCGGTCCCGGGCCATCCGGCGGAAATCGCCGCCTTCCGCGTCCGCCGTCAGCATGCGCACAGAGTTGGATCCGATCCCGATCACGGCAAGTATCATGGAAGCCTCCTCTTATTCCGTCATCTCGTCCATCAGAATCCGGATCTCCTGCTCGGAATAAGCATAGAGCGCTTCCGGATTCTCATATTCAAACCGGATGTCGTTCTTGTTCATGAAGTCGTAATTCTGTATCGCGCTGGACACGACGTATTCGTCCGTCCCCACCACGTTCAGCCGGGCGTTCAGGTCTTTGTTCTGTTCTTCCAGGGCGGTCAGGGCCACCTGCAGCGCCCGCTCCTGTTCTGTTTTCCTGCCCAGGGAGTTTTGCAGGATCAGATGAAACGTCAGAAAAATGATCAGTGCAATCGCGAGGATCAGCACAAACCCCTTCAGGTTCATGGTTCTGTTCACGGTTCATCCTCCTTTCCCCGGCTTCCGGAAATGGGTTGTTGTAGATATTTCTCCGTGCCCTTTGACAAATCCTTCCTCACCTGTCAGAACATGCTGAGCTGGTTGGTTTCCGTCATTCCTTCCAGTGCGCCGTGGGCCCGCAGCAGCTCAATCACCGAGGACCCGACCCGTCCGCGGGTCTTCAGGTCCTCCACACTCAGGAAATCCCCGTTTTTCCGGGCTTCCACAATCGGCACCGCGGCGCTTTCCCCCAGCCCGGGCAGGCTGGTGAAGGGGCAGCGGATGTTCCCATTCTCGATCCGGAAGCTGTTCACCTCGCTGCGGTACAGGTCCACCGGCAGGAAACGGATGCCCCGCATGTTCATTTCCAGCACCAGTTCCAGGCAGGTGGCGATTTCCTTTTCCCGGGCGCCGGGCTTGTCCATGTTCCGTATTTCGCGGATCCTGGCCCGGGCGGTATCCGGGGAAATCAGCATCGTGCTCGCGTCGAAGCCGTCCCCGCGGACCGTGAAATAGGCGCAGTAGTAGGCCAGCGGCTCATGGAGCTTGAACCACGCCACCCGCAGGCTCATGGTCACATAGGCCACAGCGTGGCCCTTCGGAAACATGTATTTGATTTTTTTGCAGCTGTCCATAAACCAGTCGGGAACCCCGGCGTCCACCATGGCCTGTTCCATCTCCGGCTTCAGCCCCTTGCCCTTCCGGACGCTTTCCATGGTGGTGAAAGCCAGTTTCGGCGCAACCCCCTGGTCCATCAGGTAGTTCATGATGTCGTCCCGGCAGCAGACGCATTCGCTCAGCGTCGCCACGCCGGAGGCAATGATCTCCTGGGCGTTGCCCAGCCATACATCGGTGCCGTGGCTCAGGCCGGAAATCCGCAGAAGCTCCTCCATCGTCTTCGGCCGGGTTTCCTCCAGCATCCCGCGGACAAAGCCGGTCCCGAATTCAGGCACGCCGTAGGTTCCCGTGTTGCAGAGGATCTCCTCCCGGGATACGCCCAGCGCCGCCGGGGAGGTAAACAGGCTGCGGACGCCGGGGTCGTCCAGCGGCACGTCCTGGAAGTTGATCCCCGTCAGCTTCTCCAGTTCATGCATCATCGTGGGATCGTCGTGCCCCAGGCAGTCCAGCTTGACCAGGATGTCATGCATGGAGTTGAAGTCGAAGTGCGTGGTGGTGAAATCGCTTTCCAGGTCGTCCGCGGGATGCTGCACCGCCGTGAAATCATAGATCTCGTATTCCAGCGGCACGACCACCATGCCGCCCGGGTGCTGGCCCGTAGTCTTTTTGACGCCGGTGCATTCCAGCGCCAGCCGGTCCTTTTCCGCGTTTCCGGCCTGGATTCCCCGCTCCTCCAGGTATTTGGAGACATAGCCGAAAGCGGTTTTGTCTGCCAGGCCGGTGATTGTTCCCGCGCGGAACACGTGGTCGTGGCCGAACAGCTCCTCCACATAGTGGTGCGCCCTGTTCTGGTATTCTCCGCTGAAGTTCAGGTCGATATCCGGCACCTTGTCTCCTTCAAAGCCCAGAAAAACCTCAAAGGGAATATCAAAGCCGTCCTTGGTCAGCCTCCTTCCGCAGTCCGGGCAGTCCCGGTCGGGCAGGTCGACCCCCACGTGGTATTTGCTCTTGTCGACGTCGAAGAAGCCCTTGTGGCAGTGTGTGCAGCGATAATGCGGCGGCAGGGCGTTCACCTCGGTAATCCCGCACATGCGGGCCACCAGGCTGGAGCCCACGCTGCCCCGGCTGCCCACCAGGTATCCGTCCAGCAGGCTGCGGCTCACCAGTTTCTGCGCGATGGCATAGAGCGTGCAGTATCCGTAGCCCACGATGGATTTCAGTTCCTTGCGCAGCCGGGCGTCCACGATTTCCGGCAGCGGGCTGCCGTACATGTCCTCCGCGGTGGACCAGCTCATCTCCTGAATCATGTCCTCCGCGTCGTCCCAGAAGGGCTGAAAAGTATCCTCTCCCTTGGGATGCACGGGAAAGAGCTGCATTTTTTCCACCTGGTCCGCGATTTTCCGGGGATTGTCAATCACAACCTCCCGCGCTTTCTCCTTCCCCAGATATGCGAACTCCTCCAGCATCTCGTCCGTCGTCCGGAAATACAGGGGTGGCTGGCGGTCTGCATCGTCGTAGCCTTTGCCGGCCTGCAGAATCGCCCGGCCGATCGCGTCCTTGGGATCCAGGAAATGCACGTCTCCGGTGGCTACCACGGGCAGGCCCAGCTCCTCCCCGAGCCCCACGATCACCCGGTTCAGGTTTCGCAGGTCCTCCTCGGAGGATACTTCCCCGTCCCGGATCATAAAGGCGTTGTTGCCGATCGGCTGGATTTCGAGATAGTCGTAGAAGGAGGCGATGGCTTTCAGCTTCTCCCTGTCCGCCCCGGAAGCCACTGCCCGGAAGAGTTCTCCCGCCTCGCAGGCGCTGCCCAGAATCAGCCCCTCCCGGTATTTGCTGATGACTTCCCGGGGCATATGCGGCTGCTTGTTCTGGAAAAAATCCAGATGGCTGATGGATACCAGCCGGTTCAGGTTCACCAGCCCCGTCCGGTTTTTTGCCAGCAGGATGATGTGCCAGCTCTTTCCGATAGCCCCGCCCTTCAGCATCCGGTTCAGGTCCAGGTCCGTCTGCAGTTCCGGATACCGTTCCCGGGTTTCCTCCTCCATCCGCTTCAGGCACAGGGCCGTCGCGGTAGCGTCGTGTACCGCCCGGTGGGCATTCTTCAGGCTGACCCCCAGATGCCGGCACAGGGAGGAAAGCCGGAAGCTTTTCATCTCGCCCGCATACAGCTTCCGGGCATAGCTCAGGGTATCCATCACCGGCGCGTGAAAGCGCAGGCCGAGCCGTTTCAGCTCCGCCCGCAGCAGGTTGGCATCGAAAGACGCGTTATGCGCGGCAATCGGCATATCCCCGATAAAGTCCATCAGCCGGGGCAGAACCTCCGCTGCCGTCGGCTGGTTCTCCAGCATCCGGTCCGTAATGCCCGTGATCTCCGTGATTTTTTCCTTCAGCAGCTCGCCCGGGTTCACCAACTGTTCAAAGGAATCCGTCACGATGCCGTTCTCCAGCTTCACCGCGCCGACCTCAATAATCCGCGCCGTGCCGGTGTTCAGCCCGGTGCTCTCAAAGTCCAGCACGACGATCGGCCCGTCAAAGGGCCTCCCGTCCGGATCCTCCATGATCGGTTTTTCCTCAATCAGGTATCCTTCGCAGCCTGGAATCAGCTTGATTTTTCCTTTCGCAGCCCGGAAAGCCGCCGGGAAGGACTGCAGCACGCCGTGGTCCGTCACGGCTACAGCCGAATGTCCCCATTTCACCGCCCTGCCGATCAGGTCTCCTACGTCGGTCAGCGCGTCCATGGTGGACATGTTGGTGTGCATGTGGAGCTCAATCCGTTTTTCTTCCGCGGTGTCCTCCCGCTCCTCCTTCTCCGTCTCCACCATGTCCCGGACGCTGACGGACAGTTCCCGGGCATAGCTGTCGTACAGGCATTCTCCCCGCAGTTTCACGTTCATCCCGATTCGGATCCGAGCCACCTTGTCCATCACGGCTTTCCGTTCCTCGTCGGTGATTGGTTCCTGTGTGCCGTCTTCGTTCCTTCGGGCAAACTTGGGCCGGTAGCGGAAGAAGATTTTGCAGAGCACGGAGGAGGTATAGTCCGTAATCGCGAAGGTCATCAGCAGCATCTCGCCGCCTTTGAGTTCCTTGGTCTCCAGCTTGAAAATCTCGCCCTGGATCACCACGAGGCCGCTCTCCCCCGTCAGTTCCTTGATCTCCACCGGATGGTCGGCGATGGACCGGCCCAGAATCGGTTTGCCGACCGTTGGGGCGTTCATGTCCATCAGCGGGTTTTCCGGTGCCTTCGCTGCCTTGGGTTTCGGTTCGCGCCGAACCGCCGGTTCCTTCTTCGGCTTCGGTTTTTCCTCCTTCTCCGGAGCGATGCCGGTCCCGTAGCGCTCCGCCATCTCCTCCCGGGTCATCATCAGGGCGGCCGCTTCCTGCCGCTCCTGCAGCATCCGTCGTACCCGTTCCTCCCGGTCTCCCGCAACCGTCAGCTCCACCCGCACCCGGGCGGCAAAAATCTCCTTGATCGCCACGCCCAGCCGGTTCCCCACGTTCTGCCGGCTCATCATGTGCAGCGAAAACTCATCGGGAAACACCAGGGTCAGGATGCCGTCCGCATCCTCCACCGCCGGGTCGTTCCGCAGCTGGTTTTTCTCAATCTGCCAGGTAATTTTCCCCAGCCATCCCCGGCTGGAGGGATAATTGCGGCGCAGAAAGTCGTCCAGCACCTGCCGGAAGGGTCCCGGATCGTCCAGGAAGGATTCCTTCAGGGCCGGGCTGATCACGCGCAGCGCCAGCGGCCGTCCGGGAAATGCTTCCCGCAGAATTTTCTCCAGTGCCAGAAACTGCTTCTCCCCTGCCAGCACGGCGCTTTCGAAGGTGATATAGGTTTTTTGCAGAGACTTGACATACGTGATCCGGGGCGCGGACAGCGCCCCGGCCAGCTCGGGAATCTCCCGGGCAATCCGTGCCATCAGATCTTCATAGCTCATGCGCGTTCCTTCAGCAGCTCCCGGACCCGTTCGATCAGAATCGCCCCCAGGTCCCCTTCCACTTTGACCGGTTCCTGTCCCTTGACAAACAGAACGCCGCCTGTCTTTCCGCCGGCAATGCCGACATCCGCCTCCCGGCCTTCGCCGAGGCCGTTCACCACGCAGCCCATGACTGCCACCTTCAGCGGCACGGTCACGTCGGCCAGCTCCTGCTCGACCCGCTTCCCGATGTCGGCCACGGGAATGCAGGTGCGCCCGCAGGTGGGGCATGCAATCAGCTGCACCCCGCGGATCCGCAGGTCCAGCGCCCGCAGAATATCCCATGCGGCCGCCGCCTCCGGCAGCGGGTCCCCGCTCAGGCTGACGCGGATGGTGTCCCCGATGCCGTCCAGCAGCAGGGCGCCGATGCCGATGGCGCTCTTGACCGTTCCCTGCCCCGGCAGTCCTGCTTCGGTCACGCCGACGTGGAGCGGATAATCGCAGCGCTTCGATGCCAGCCGGTAGGCTTCCACCGTCAGCCGTACATCGCTGCTCTTCATGCTCAGCACAATGTCCTCAAAGCCGGCCTTTTCCAGCAGCCGGGCATGGCCCAGCGCGCTTTCCACCAGGCATTCCGCCGTCGGGCCGCCGTATCTCGCCAGCAGGTCTTTCTCCACGCTGCCGCTGTTCACGCCGATCCGAATCGGAATGCCGTGCGCCTTCGCGCAGTCCGCCAGCTCCCGCACCTTCGCTTCCCCGCCGATGTTTCCGGGATTGATCCGCAGCTTGGCAATCCCGTTTTCCGCCGAAAGGATCGCCAGCCGGTGGTCAAAATGGATGTCCGCCACCAGCGGCACGGGGCTTTCCGCCGCCAGCAACTTCACCGCTTTGGCGCAGGCTTCGTCATATACGCTGACCCGCACCAGGTCGCAGCCGGCCGCATGCAGGGCCCGGATCTGCGCCAGTGTTTTCTCCGTATCCCGGGTATCGGTGTTGGTCATGCTCTGCACGAGCACGGGATTCCCTCCGCCCAGCAGCAGATTCCCGATTTTCACCGTTTTCGTCATTCCAGGGCCTCCTCGTTCTCATCGCTGAAACAGGTTAACGATGTCCTTATAGGTGAAAAAGATCATTAATGCAAACAGCACAACCATGCCTGCCATATGCACCATCGCTTCTTTCTGCGGGGGCACCGGCTTGCCGCGGATGACCTCGATGATGCCGAACACCAGCCGGCTTCCGTCCAGTCCCGGAATCGGCAGCAGGTTCATCAGCCCAAGGTTGATGGAGATCAGCACCAGCAACTGCGTAAAGGCGCTGAACCCGCCTTCCTGAACCTCATCGGAAACCAGCCGCACGATGCCCACCGGGCCGGATGTCTGGTCCAGGCCTTCCCCGGTTGTCACCAGGTTTTTCAGCGCGCGCAGAATCGCGCCCGAGGCATTCAAGCACATCCGCGCGCTTTCCGCGATGCCTCCGGTAAAGGTCACCGGCTGCTGTTCCGTCCGGTAGCGTCCGCCGATCATGATTCCGACGCGCATCTTTCCTTCCGCCTCGTCCCATACGGGCGTCATACTCAGCGTCAGGGTTTCCTCGCCCCGTTTCACGGTCATTTCCAGCGGCGGGTCCCCCTCCTTCCAGGAGGCAATGGTTCCGCTCAGCGTCTCCGTCGTGCCGTCCAGCATGTTCACACCGTTGATCTCTGTCACGATGTCTCCGGCCTTCATCCCGGCGCTGTGGGCCGGGCCGGCAGCCATCACGTCCGCAATGTAGGGGTCGATGCCGGTGATGATGGAAATGCCGTTCACCCAGTAAAACACGGCGGCCACCACAAATGCCAGCACGAAGTTCATGGCCGGCCCCATTAGAATCACCAGCAGCCGCTTCCATACGTTCTGTTTCGGAAAAGCCCGCGGATCGTCCTTGGCTTCCCCTTTGATGTCGTCCTCGCCGTAAAAGGCGCAGTATCCCCCCAGCGGCACAGCCCGCACCGCGAAGGTCGTTTCATATTTCCGGCTTTTCCAGCCGAACAGCTTCGGCCCGAAGCCCACAGAGAACTCCCGGACCTCGATTTTCATCAGCCGCGCCGCGATAAAGTGGCCGAATTCATGAACCACCACCAGAATCGCCAGCAGCAAAATTGCCCAAATGATTGACATTTTTTCCTTTTCCTTATACTTGTGTTATTTCCCCGAAGGGGGTTAAGGGGGGCGACCGGAAAGCCCCCCTTATCCTACCAGCCTGCTTCTCCTGTCCGCTTCCCAGATATCCTCAATACTGTCCGCCTTCAGCCCTGCCAGTTTCTCCAGGGCCCGTTCCACCCGGCAGGCAATCTCCCCGAAGGGAATCTCCTTCCGCAGGAAGGCAGCCACCGCTGCCTCGTTGGCGCCGTTGAACACGGTGCAGGCAGCGCCGCCGGCCCTGAGGGAAGCCCTCGCCAGCCGCAGCGCCGGGAATTTTGCTTCATCAGGCTGCTCAAACGTCAGTTTTCCCAGGCTGAACAGGTCCGGCGCGGGCACGCCGGTTTCCAGCCGTTCCGGAAAGCTCATGGCATAGCCGATCGGCACCCGCATGTCCGGCTGCCCCAGCTGCGCCAGCACGGCGCCGTCCCGGAAAACAATGCCGGAATGCACGATGCTCTCCGGATGGATCACCACCTGGATCCGGTCCTCCGGCATGTCGAAAAGCCACCGGGCTTCCATGATCTCCAGCCCCTTGTTGAACATGCTTGCGGAATCGATCGTGATCTTCGCGCCCATGTTCCAGTTGGGATGCTTCAGCGCCTCCTCCGGCGTGGCTTTCAGGATCTGCTCCCTGTCCCAGGTGCGGAAGGGCCCACCGGACGCGGTCAGCAGAATCCGCTCCGCCGGATTGGGGCCCGCGGCCTGCAGGCACTGGAAAATCGCGCTGTGCTCGCTGTCCACCGGCAGCAGCGGCTTGCCCTTTTTCCGGGCCAGGTCCGTCACCAGATGGCCGCCGGTCACCAGCGCCTCCTTGTTGGCCAGCAGCACCTGTCTCCCGGCCTCCAGGGCATCCATCACCCCGGTAAGCCCGGCGATGCCGACGATGCTGACCAGCACCATGTCCGCTTCTACCTCCGCGGCGGCGGCATGCAGCGCTTCCTTTCCGCTCAGGAACCGGCAAAAGCGGAGATCCTCCGGAATATCCTCCGGACGGATCCCCTCCGTCAGGCCTGCCGCTTCCGGGCGGAACTCCCGCACCTGTTCGAACAGCGCCTCTTTGCTGGCCCGCGCCGTCAGCGCGGTCACCCTGTACCGGTCCGGATGGCGCCGGCAAAGGTCCAGTGCCTGCTTTCCGATGGACCCCGTGGATCCGAGAATCGCGATTTTTTTCAGTTCATTCATCCGTCCCTTTCCTCCGCGCAAGCCCGTTATGCCGCAAACAGCCGGTAGCAGTACATCAGAATCGCCATGAACAGCACGCTGTCCAGCCGGTCCAGCATGCCCCCGTGGCCCGGAAACAGGTTCGAAAAATCCTTGAGCCCGCTGTGCCGCTTGACCAGGGAGGCGAACAGGTCCCCCATCTGTCCGATCGCGCCGCCGAAGAGGCCCAAAAGCAGGTATTCCCACCACAGCGGCAGCCGGGCCAGCGTCGCCTCGTTACAGGTCAGCAGGGTGATTCCCCAGACCGCCGCGGCCGCAATCACGCTGCCCAGCAGGCCACCCAGGCTGCCGGCGATCGTTTTCTTCGGGCTGACGGCGGGGCAGAACTTCGCCCCGCCGACGGCGCTGCCGATAAACAGGGCGAAAATATCCCCCACCAGCGGCACCGCGAAGGTCAGGCTCAGCAGCACCACTTCCAGGGCCTTCTGGTCCACCAGTGCCATCGCCACCAGGCTCAGGCCCGGCAGGGCCACGGTCAGCAGCGGCAGCGTGCTCATGCTCAGGTCCGTCAGTTCAGGCTCCTTCCGAAACAAAACCTGGACCACCATCATCAGCATGGCGCCCGCCAGCAGTGGAATAATCACCTTTGCTCCGAAAAAGTGGGTCAGGGGCACGGAGGCGCCCATCACCACCCAGGTCGGCCAGCTCACCACCCGGTGGTTCGCCAGCGTCAGCGCGTGGTATTCCTCCCACACGGCCAGCCCGACGCAGATAATCGTCGCCAGGGCCATGCACCAGTTCGGCAGCCACAGCATCGTCACCAGAAAAACCACCAGGCCGGCTCCGGTAATAAAACGTTGTTTCATCTTGGTTGCTTCCTCTCTTTCCGGGCCCTTCAGCGCCCGCCGAACCGGCGCTGCCTGTGGCTGAAGGCTTCCAGGGCCTGGTCATAGTCATGCACGGTGAAATCCGGCCACAGGGTCTCAGGAAAGGCAAATTCGGCATAGGCGCACTGGTACAGCAGGAAATTGCTCAGCCGCTGCTCCCCGCTGGTGCGGATCAGGAAATCCACATCCGGCTGCCCGGCGGTGTACAGATGGTTCGCTACCGTTTCCTCCGTAATCTCCCCCGCCGTAATCGTCCCGTTTTTCACCAGGGTCGCGATTTCCTGCACAGCCTTTACCAGCTCCGCCCGGCCGCCGTAGTTGATGGCGATGTTCAGCCGGAGCCCGGTGTTGGAACCTGTCCGGCGCTCCGCCTCCAGCAGGGTTTCCCGCTGCTTCTCCGGCAGGCGCCCTTTGTCGCCCAGGATCAGGATTCGGACATTCTTGGCGTCCAGCTCGTCGATTTCGGAATGGAAAAAGTCCAGCATCAGCTGCATCAGTGCGCTGACTTCCTCCTCGGATCGGTTCCAGTTCTCCGTGGAAAAGGCATAAAGGCTCAGGGAGCCAATCCCCAGGTCGTCCGTATGCCGGATAATCTCCCGCAGGGTTTCCGTGCCCTGCCGGTGGCCCTTGGATACGCTCAGTTTGTGTTTTTGTGCCCAGCGCCCGTTGCCATCCATAATAATGGCCACGTGCTTCGGCAGCTTGTCAAACTCGTCTGCCGTCCTCGGCGCTTTCTGCAGCGTCCGGGAGGCGATTTTCAGCCAGCCTTTCATATTCACCCGTTTCCCGCGCCGACGCGCGTTTTGCTTCCTCCTCAACTGCCAAAACCCGCCGTCCGGCGGGTTTTGTGCTTCAAAGCGGCGCAGCTGTCAGACTTCCATGATCTCCTTTTCCTTCCGGGCATAGACCGCCTCCACGTCCTTGATGCCGTTGTCAGTGATCTTCTGCAGCTTTTCCTCGGCATCCCGCTGGTCGTCTTCGGTAATCTCGCTGTTCTTCTTCATCTTTTTCAGCTGTTCCATGGCGTCCCGCCGGATGTTCCGGACAGCCACCTTGGCTTCCTCGGCGCCCTTGCTGGCGACCTTCGTCAGCTCCTTGCGGCGCTCCTCGTTCAGTTCCGGAAATACGAGCCGGATGATCTTTCCGTCGTTGGAGGGATTCAGTCCCAGGTCGCTCTTCTGGATCGCCTTCTCCACCTGCGGAATCATCTTCGCCTCCCAGGGGGCGATAATCAGCATCCGGGGTTCCGGGGAGGAGATGTTGCCGATCTGGTTCAGCGGCGTGGGGGTTCCGTAGTAGTCCACGGTAATCCGGTCCAGCAGCTGCGGATTGGCACGGCCGGCGCGCAGCCCCTGCATGTCCTGCTCGTAGCTGGCGCAGGTTTTCTTCATTTTTTCCTTTGCGGTATTCAGAACCTCGTCCACCATTGTTTTCAGCCTCCCTGTATTGTTTTCCTTCCTGACTCAGGAAGGTTCAGATTCTGTGCCTTATTATACCGGTTTTTTCCCCGGCTGACAATAGGAAGCCTTCTCCGGCGCCCGCTTTTTTATGCTTTGTTTTTTCTTTGTTTTTTTGATGCTTTTTTGCTGTTTTTGTGGATGATTTTGCGAATAAACCCTTTTCTTTCTACTATATATGGGTTTTCATGGCAAACCGGGCCAGGGAAAAAACGGGCCTCCCGCGGGTGAAAACGGTTTTTTCGTTGCAAACTTTCCGGTGAACATGCTATAATACGCTTTACAGCAAAGGCGTCTTATCCGGGAATGAATCATGAGCCCCGTGGCTCTGTGCTTTGCTTCCTACTGCCCCCGTCTCGGGGCAGAGAAGAATAAATTATTTTCATGGAGGGATTACCTATGAAAAAGTTCCTCGCGTTGGTCCTGGTTTTAGCCCTTGCGCTGAGCTGCATGAGCTTTGCCGCGGCTGAGGGAACCGCACCCGACACCTATTCGATGATCGACACCTTCGACATCACCACCCTGGACTATGTGTATAACAACAAGTCCTCCAACGGTGACTACCTCAGCAACTTCATCGAAGGCCTCCTCACCCAGGACAGCCATGGCAAGCTGATCGCCGGCATGGCCAAGGAGTGGAGCCACAATGATGATGCTTCCGAGTGGACCTTCACCATTCGTGAAGACGCCACCTGGTCCACCAGCGAAGGCGAAGTGTATGACAACGTGAAGGCGGAAGACTTCGTGACCGGCATGCAGCATGCGGTGGCGACCCAGTCTGAAACCCTGTCCCTGGTCGAGAACCTGATCGTGGGCCTGAAGGCTTACATCGAAGGTACCGGCACCTGGGATGACGTCGGCATCAAGGCGGAAGGCGACAAGCTGACCTACACCCTGACCCAGGGCTGCGCCTATTTCGACGGCATGACCACCTATTCCATCCTGTGGCCCATCAACGCTGAGTTCCTTGAATCCAAGGGCAGCGATTTCGGCGCCGTGGACGCTTCCAGCATCCTGTACAACGGCTGCTATATCCTGAGCTCCCTGGTTTCCGCCCAGGAAGTCCGCTTCGACGCCAACCCCAACTATTATGACAAGGACAACGTCCATGTGCAGCATGTGGTCGTTTCCTACACCGATGCCAGCGACCCCGCCCAGAACTTCAACATGTTCGTGAACGGCGAAGTCACCTCGACCACCATCAACTCCTCTCTGCCGGACGTGGTCAAGAAGGCGGACGAGCTGTATAAGGACAATCAGTATAAGAGCCTGACCACCGCCACCACTTACTGGGGCGCTTTCAACTTTGACCGTCAGTCCTATGCGCTGTACAACGATCCTTCCGTGGTCACCACCACCAAGGACGATGCCCAGAAGGCGGACGCCAAGGCTGCCATCCTGAACAAGTATTTCCGTCTGGCCGTCTATGCCGCTTACTCCACCAAGGCCACCCAGGCCATCACCAAGGGTGAGGAGCGCGCGCTGGATGCCGCCCGTAACACACTGGTGCCCTACACCTTCGCTGTCAAGTCTGACGGAACCAACTACGGCACCCTGCTGACCAAGTATGTGGAAGAGCTCGAGCCCGCCTTCGCCGGCATCGACCTGAACGACGGCCAGGATGCCTGGTACAATCCGGAGCGCGCCAAGGCTTTTGCCGAGAAAGCCAAGGAAGAACTGGGTGACAAGGTCAGCGCATGGCCCGTCATCCTGGACTACCCGGTGTTCGCCAGCAATGAAAACAATAAGAACGCCGCCCTGGCCATGAAGGATTCCATCGAAAAGGCCATCGGTGATTATGTCCAGGTCAACCTGGTCTACCTCGAGGGCAACAGCTCTGTGTACTACTCCGCGTTCTATTCCATCTCCACCGGTGAGGAGAACTCCATTGACTTCGCCTTCAGCGCCGGCTGGGGTCCTGACTACGGCGATCCGCTGACCTACATCAACTGCTACAACATCAGCAATGGCGACATGCTGAACTACTCCGGCCTGAACCTCGTGAGCGAAACCGAGAGCGAATCCGGCAAAGCTGCTAAGGAAGCAATCGGTCTCTATGAATTCCAGAAGGTTCTGGACCAGGCCATGGCGGCTGTCGGCGACGAGCGTGTTGAACTGTTCGCCAAGTGCGAAGCCATGCTGCTGACCGGCGGTATCATCCGTCCCTTCACCACCAGCGGCGCGAGCCTGACGGTGAGCAAGGTGGTTCCTTTCACCCGTGCCTATGGCCTCTATGGACAGGCTGCTTACAACGCTGTTCCTTACTTCAAGTACATGCAGCTGCAGAGCGAACCCGTGACGACCGAGCAGTTTGAGACCGCCAAGGCGGCCTGGCTCGCCGGCGAATAATTTTCGGTCCGGTCGGAACAGAACCTCTGTAGGTTCAACCAATGAAACCAAGGCGGAAGCCGGAAGAGCATTCTCCCGGCTTTCGCCTTTCCCTGTGGGGAAGCATGTTTTAAAAGGAAGCTTGTTTAGAGGAAGCTTGTTGTAAGAGGAAGGTTTTGGTTTTATGAAAAAGGGGTATATCCTGAAACGCCTCCTCCGTTCCGTCATCTCCATTATCATCATCATGCTGGTGGTGTTCACGCTGGTCTTCGCCCTCGTTCCGAGGGATAACATTTTTTTTGAGGACGCCACCTACCGGAAACTCGGCGGAAAACCGGACGAGAAAATTGACTACGTCTATAATACCTGGCAGAAGCTGGGCTACCTGGACTATGTCAAAATCAATGATTACTGCCTGGAGCTGTATGAGGCCGGCAGCGACGAAATCAAAAACGCGCTGAATCCCGATTCGAAGGAAACGGCGGATTTTGTCGCGCTTTATGAATCGAAGGGATATACCATCGGTTATTATACCGTTAGCAAACGGGCCTATGCCTATAAAGATGTGCCGCTTCTCCAGCGCCTGTGGAAATGGTTCAGCAACCTGGTCCGCGTTGATACCATCTACAGCGTGCAGGATCCCAATAATCCGGATCTGGAGCGCAAGGTCTATTTCGGCCGGACGCCCACCGGCGGCCTGGCCCTGATCGGCAGCGGCACCTATCATAAGTATCTGCTGTATACCGATTCCCATTTCCCGTTCATCCATCAGAATTTCATCACCCTGAACATGGGGGAATCCTACCCCACCTATCAGGGGCTGGAGGCGCTGAGCGTCATGTTCTCTTCCCAGGGAACAGAAGTCAAGCGCGATGTCACCTATGAAACCGGGGAAACCGGTTCCTCGGCAATTGATTTCGGGTCCCTGACCTATAAGGAAAACCTGGACCGCATGGATAAAAAGAAGTTCACGGATCATTACGCGAACTATACCACCTTCAAGGACCAGTCTTCCATGGTCGGCACCTCCTTTACGATGGGAATTTTCGCCCTGCTCCTTGCGTACGGCATCGGCCTGCCGGTCGGCGTGGCCATGGCCCGGAACAAGGACGGCGTGATCGATAAACTGGGCATGCTCTATATCATTTTCATCACCTCGGTGCCCTCCCTCGCGTATATCTATATCTTCCGTTATCTGGGCACCACCCTGTTCGGCCTGCCCTCCGTGTTCACCACCTTCGGTCCCTCCGATATCCGGAGCTGGATCCTCCCGATCATCTCCCTGGCCCTGCCGTCGATCTCCTCGCTGATGCTGTGGATCCGGCGCTATGTCGTGGACCAGATGAATTCGGATTATGTCAAGTTTGCCAAGGCGAAGGGCCTGAGCCGGAAGGAAATCTTCCGTTCGCATATTTTCAAGAACGCCAGCATTCCGATTGCCCACGGCATCCCCAGTTCCCTGGCCGGCTGTATCACAGGCGCGATTATCACCGAAGCAATTTATTCCGTCGGCGGCATGGGCAAAATGCTTCCGAACGCCATCAACCAGTATAACAACACCATGATCATCGCCCTGACCTTCCTGTTCTCCACCATCTCCGTGCTGTCTGTTCTTCTCGGAGACATTATCCTCACCAAAGTGGATCCCCGTATATCCCTGACAGATAAGGCAGGTAGATCATGATGGAAAGAATCGAAGATAATCTGTTTGAATTTGCGGAGTTTGACGAGCGGGAATCGGAACATATTGCAGCTCCGCGGTATTCCTACTGGAAATCCGTCTGGCGCACGTTTATCCGGAGCAAGGTCACGGTATTCCTGTCGATCTTCGTGATTGCGCTGGTCGCTTTCGCGCTGATCCAGCCCATGCATTCCGGCTATTCCCCCACCGTCGCGCCGAATATCAATAATTCGGAAATGAAATACCTTCCCCCCAGCAGCGAGCACCTCTTCGGAACGGATAATATCGGCAACGAAGTCTGGGACGTGGTCTGGGCCGGCGCACGGAATTCCATCCTCGTCAGCTTTGTCAGCACCGCCATCATCATGGTAATCGGCATCCTGGTCGGGGCAGTCTGGGGATTCAGCAAGAAGATGGATAAGTGGATGATTGAGGTCTACAACGTCGTCTCCAACGTGCCCTACCTGCTCCTGGCCATGATCCTTTCCTACGTGCTCGGCGCGGGCTTGGGCTCCCTGATCTTCGTCATGGTCTGCATCGACTGGATCTATGTCGCCTATTTCATCCGCACCCAGGTCATGATTATCCGCGACCGGGAATACAACCTGGCCAGCAAGTGCCTGGGCACAAAAACCTTCACGATGATCATTAAGAACATTCTTCCCTATCTGGTCTCCGTCATCGTGACCTATATTTCCCGGGAAATTCCCAGCCTGATTTCCTATGAGGTGTTCCTCTCCTATATGGGGCTGGGTCTCGGCACCAACTACGCTTCCCTCGGCCGGACGATTTCCCAGTATAAATCGTTTATGACCGGGTATCCGCACCTGTTCTGGATTCCGGTGCTGGTGCTGGCCGCCATCGCCATTTCCCTGTATGTTGTGGGACAGAAGCTGGCGGACGCGACCGATCCGCGCACACATCGGTAGGAGGGCAGACATGAGCGAGATTATTATTTCAGCCAAGGACATTGAAGTCCAATTCCGGGTTCGTGAGAATTATCTCACGGCCATCCGGAAAGTCTCCCTGGACCTGTATACCGGGGAAACCTTCGCCATCGTCGGCGAGTCCGGCAGCGGGAAATCCGTTTTTACCAAAACTTTCACCGGCATGCTGGAATCCAACGGAAAAATCACAAACGGCTCCATCATGTACCATGGCCAGGATCTGACCAAACTGAAAACGGAAAAGGAGTGGGCGTCCATCCGCGGTGTCAAAATCGCCACCGTCTTCCAGGATCCCATGACCTCCCTGAATCCCATCCGGACCATCGGCTCCCAGATCACGGAAGTCATTGAAAAGCACCAGAAGCTTTCCAAATCGGAAGCCAAGGCCCAGGCCATCAGCATCATGGGCCGCGTCGGCATTCCCAACGCCGCGGAGCGCTTCGACAATTATCCCTTCCAGTATTCCGGCGGCATGCGGCAGCGCATCGTTATCGCCATCGCCCTTTCCTGCCACCCGGAAATCCTGATCTGCGATGAGCCCACTACTGCGCTGGATGTGACCATCCAGGCCCAGATTATCAAGCTGATTAAGGATTTGCAGAAGGAGCTGGGCTTCACCACGATTTATATCACCCACGACCTGGGCGTGGTGGCCAATGTGGCGGACCGGGTCGGCGTCATGTACGGCGGCCAGATCATTGAATACGGCACCGTCAATGAGATCTTCTACGATCCCCAGCATCCCTATACCTGGGCGCTCCTGTCCGCCCTGCCGCAGCTGGGCGTCAAGGGCGAAGACCTGTACTATATCACCGGAACCCCGCCGTCCCTCTTTAACAAGATCGATGGGGACGCTTTTGCGCCGCGGAATCCCAAAGCCCTGAAGATCGACTTCGCCAAGGAACCCCCGTTCTTCAAGGTCAGCGATACCCATTATGCCAAGACCTGGCTGCTGGATCCCCGGGCCCCCAAGGTGGAAAAGCCCGCCGCGATCCAGAACCTGCATGAAAAGATTGCCCGCATGACTTCGAAAGGAGGCGCTTTCCATGTCAGAACAGAATAACCGGGAAGTGCTGCTCTCGCTGAAAAATGTGGAGATTTCCTTTGATAACGGCGGAAAGCAGAAGTTCAAGGCTGTCCAGGATGCCAATTTTGATATTTACAAAGGGGAAACCTTCGCGCTGGTGGGCGAATCCGGCAGCGGAAAAACCACCATCGGCCGCGCCATTATGCGGATCAACGAGCTCAGCGCCGGGGAAATCACCTTTGAGGGAAAGCGGATTTCCGGCAAGCTCAGCAAGCAGGAGGATACCCAGGTCATCCGGAATATCCAGATGATCTTCCAGGATCCCGCCGCCTCCCTGAACGAGCGCGCAACCATTGAATATATCATCTCCGAAGGCCTGTATAATTTCCATCTGTATCAAAATGAGGAAGACCGCATTGCCAAGGTGGATCGGGCCCTCGAGGAGGTCGGCCTGCTTCCGGAGCATAAGTCCAGGTATCCCCATGAGTTCTCCGGCGGCCAGCGCCAGCGCGTCGGCATCGCCCGGGCCCTGATCATGGAGCCGAAGCTGGTGGTCGCGGATGAGCCGATCTCCGCCCTGGATGTTTCCATCCGCGCCCAGGTGCTGAACCTGATGAACAAGCTGAAAAACGAAAAATCCCTGACCTACCTGTTCATCGCCCATGACCTGTCTGTCGTCCGCTTTATCGCGGACAGGATCGCGGTCATCCATCTGGGGCGGATTGTGGAAATCGCCGAAACGGAAGAGCTTTTCGCCTATCCGCTGCACCCCTATACCGTCTCCCTGCTCAGCGCGGTCCCCATGCCGGACCCGATCATTGAAAAGCAGCGCGAGCCGATCGTTTATGCGGATGCCACGGAAGAAAAAACCGGCCCGGATTACGCCATGCGCGAAATCCGTCCGGAGCACTATGTCTATTGCACGCCTGAGCAGGCAAAGCGGTATGCCGAGCTGGCCGGTCAGTAAACGAAAATCGTCAGCAGCGCCGAAACCGCCAATAATGCAAGTCCCGTCCAGAAAGGATAGTTCAGGCTGTCCTTTCTTTCTTCTTTTTTGTCCTCTTTAAAGGCCTTGAACGGCTTCACGTTTCCCTTCCGCACGCTCCGCCGGGCCATGTATTCCGTAATGTCGAAATCCCCGCGGCGGACCATGGAATAGATGATGCCGAGAACGATGAACACCAGCCCGGTAATCGTCATGGCGTCCATCAGCTTCAGCAGGCTCCTCCCCGAGGAAAAATAGGCATACAGCGGATAAAGCAGCGCAGTGATCAGGGAAGCTGCCAGCCGCTGAATTTTAACGGAACGATTACGCATGGTTCACTCCTCCGGCTCACAAAGACAGGATGCCCGCCAGCGCCAGGCATCCGGCCGCCAGGATGATGTCTGCCAGAAAAACACAGGCGTTCTGGTCTTCTTCCTCCAGATCGTCGAACAGGATGATATCATCATCAACATGGTCCGCGATATCCCCGTTCAGAAACGGGGGATTTTTCTTTTTCATCCGGGGCAGCTTCACCTGGGGAATCCGCAGCCCGTCCATCCGGAGCCAGGCCAGCACCGCAAACAGCGCGAACAGCAGCGCAAACAGCAGGCTCAGGTTGGAAAAGGATTTCAGCGGTCCGTTCCCGGGAACAAAATAATGGATCAGCTGAGCCGCGAACAGCGCCAGAATGCCCCGGGTAAACACCTTGTAAACCAGCGCCCGGGTCATCTCCCGGTGAAAATGCTCCCGGAACCACTTCAGCATACGCCCGCCTCCCTCCCGTTGATTTTATCACCCGATCGGTCCCTCCCGCAAGCCGGTATTCTTTTTGTCTTTTTGCCAAAAAACAGAAAAAAAACAATTCGGTTACCAGACAGTCTTGCCAATTCGGTTTGTTTTCTGGTATCATTTTCAACATACTCAAAAGGCATATGCTTTTTGAAACAACACAATACGGGAAAGGATTGTACAAAGATGAAGAAACTTCTGTCTCTGGTGCTTGCTCTGACCCTGGTGTTCGGAATCGTTTCCATCGCTTCTGCCGATGAACTGACCAACCTGAACACCTACGAAACCAAGGCCCGCGAACTGGAAACCTGGAATATCCATTATTCCCAGGCCGCCGCTGACCTGAACGTGCTGTGCAACCTGATCGATGGCCTGCTGACCAACGACAACCACGGCAACCTGAAGCTGAACGCCGCCAAGTCCTATGAATCTGCCGACGGCGGCAAGACCTGGGTCTTCACCCTGAATGAAGGCATGAACTGGATCAACAAGGACGGCGAAGTCCAGGCTCCCGTGAAGGCTTCCGACTGGGCCACCGGCCTGGAGTGGGTTCTGAACTATGCGAAGAACGACTCCTACAACGTCTCCATGCCCGCCGAAATGATCGCTGGCGCTAATGACTATTATGAGTACACCCAGAAGCTGACCGAGTCCGACGGTGCGGACGCCGTGAAGGCCCTGACCGCTGACGCCGGCTCCAAGTTCGCCGAGATGGTTGGCATCGCCTGTGACGACGAAGCCGGCACCATCACCTACACGCTGGTGGACGCTCTGCCCTACTTCCCCTCCGTTGCCACTTACAACTGCCTGTATCCCCTCTCCGCCGATATGATCGAGGAGCTGGGCGTGGATGGCTACCGCGATGTGACCTGGGAGAACATGTGGTACTCCGGTGCCTATGTGATTTCCTACTTTGAAAACCAGAACCAGAAGGTGCTCACCAAGAGCCCCAACTACTGGAACGATGCCAACTGCAAGCGGTTTGACACCGTGACCATCAAGATGGTGGAATCTGCCTCCGTGGCCTATCAGCTGTTCGACAAGGGCGAGCTGGATCACGTATCCCTGGAGCAGGCCACCCTGCAGGAAATCTACGGCGACGCTGCCAACAAGTATCATGCAAACCTGGTTGAATCCCGTCCCACCAAGTACTCCTACCAGATCCACCTGGTTTACAGCAAGAATCTGGAAGACGGCGAAACCCCGGATACCAACTGGAACACCGCGATTGCCAATGAGAACTTCCGCAAGAGCCTGTACTACGGCCTGGATCTGACCAACTATCTGGCCCGGACCAACGCCATCAACCCCCTGTCCTGCCAGAACTTCGTGTATACTGGCAACGGCGTGGCTTTCTGCTCCGACGGAACCGACTACACCTCCCTGGTCCTGAAGGAACTGGGCATGGAATACACCACCGATAAGTATTCCCGTGTGGATGCCGCCAAGGCCGCTGAATACAAGAAGGCTGCCATGGATGAGCTGAGCGCCAAGGGCGTCACCTTCCCTGTCACCGTGGATTATTACATCAAGGGCGACAGCGACGTGGCCGCGCAGACCGCTAAGGTTCTGGAGAACATCTTCGCCGAATGCCTGGGCAGCGATTACGTTGTTCTGAAGACCAACACCTACATCTCCTCTCTGGCCAACGAAGTCCGGAAGCCGCGGAAGGCCTCCATCTACATCAACGGCTGGGGCGCTGACTTCGCCGACCCGATCAACTTCCTGGGCCAGGAAACCTACGCGGACGAGCAGGCTTACTACTCCAACGCCTACAGCAACTGCAACGACAACGATGATCCCGATCTGATCGCCGCCTACAAGGAGTTCACGGATCTGGTTGTTGCCGCCAAGGCCATCACCAATGACATGGATGCCCGCTATGCTGCCTTCGCCAAGGCGGAAGCCTGCTTCCTGAATCATGCGCTGGTCATCCCCTGCAGCTACGAAGTTGGCTGGGAGCTGACCAAGGTCAATAACTATTCCAAGGTGTACAGCATGTACGGCATGCAGGCCTACCGCTATGTGGACTGGGAGACCAGCACCGAAGCGTATACCACCGAACAGATGAACGCGCTGGCAACCGCTTACGCTGCCGAATAAAACAGCAGATCGGTATCTGAACTGTTCCGGGGCAGCCTCTTCTCGGAGGCTGCCCCGTTTTTTCAGGCGAACCGTTTTTTCAGGGCCCGGGCTGCGGACCCTGAAAAAACGGTTCGGAACATTCATGAAAGAGGGAGGCTGAAAGGATGGTCAAATACATTCTGAAGCGATTGTTTCAATCGATCATCGTCATCCTGATGGTGGTCTGCATCGTCTTCTTTCTGCTGCGGCTGATGCCCAGCGACTACTTCTTCACGGAAGACGAGCTGATGAAATTCACGGAAACCCAGAAATACGCGAAGCTGGAACGCATGGGCATCATGGAGCTTTGTTCCCACTGCCACGGCACCGGCCTTCTGGAGGATGGCAGCGTCTGTCCGGACTGCAGCGAAGAAGCAGGCGCCGCCAAAGGCACCGGCTATATCAATCGTTCCGTGCTGGCCCAGTTAGGTGATTTCTTTGGGGATATGCTGCAGATGCGGGTCTTCAACGCCAAGGGAAAGGAAGTCAAGAGTATCGACTCCATTTCCCTGATCCCCTACCTTTCCCAGAAGCTGAAAGGGGAAGAACCCTTTGGCGAGCTGAAGGAGGGCTATACCACAAGGTTGGTCTTCAACCTTGGCAAGAGCATCCGGCTGGAGAAAAACCAGTATGTGACCGATGTGATTTCCACCAAGATGGGTGTGTCCATGGAAATCGGTCTGGTTTCCCTGGCAGTATCCCTGGTGCTGGGCGTGATCTTCGGCGTATTGCAGGCCCGTTATAAGGATTGCCTGGTGGACCATATCGGTACCGCCTATACGGTGATTGTCAACGCCGTTCCGCACCTGGTTATCTATACGGTCATCATGATCGCCGGGGCAACCTTCCTCGGCCTCCCCATGCGCTATGACGCCACCGCGGCCAATCCGGCGCTGACCAAAGTGCTCCCGGTAGTATGCCTCAGCATCGGCTCCACAGCCGGATACATGCTTTGGACCCGCCGCTATATGGTCGACGAACTGAACAAGGATTATATCCGCCTGGCCAAACTGAAAGGCCTCTCGGACCAGAAAGTCATGTTCCGCCATGTGCTGAAAAATGCCTTCGTGCCGTTGGTGCAGTATCTGCCCTATTCGATCCTGCTGACGGTGGGCGGCTCCCTGCTGGTGGAAACCTTCTTCGCGGTGCCCGGCATGGGCCCTGAGCTGACCATGGCCATCGGGCGGTATGACCTGACCCTGGTGCAGGGCATCGTCCTTCTGTACGCCACCTTGGGTATCCTTGGTGTTTTCCTGGGCGACCTGCTGATGACGCTGATTGATCCCCGGATCAAGCTGACAGGAAAGGGGGATGTGCGCTGATGGGCAACAAGCAGAAAAAGAAATCCGTTCAGGAGCTGGAAGCGCCGGTCGTCAAGCTGGACGTTAATTATAACGATGTGGACACAGAGCCGGATAAATCCCGGCCCTTAGGGCGGAAATACCCTAAATCGCGCCATACCATGCCGGAAAAGCAGCTCTTTGAGTTTGCGGAATATAAGCCGCAGGAAGCCGAAAGGATCGGCTACTCCAATTACTCCTACTGGAAGAGCGTCTGGGCCAACTTCCTGAAAAAGAAGTCCGCCGTCTTCATGTCAATCGTCTTCATTCTTCTGTTCGCCTTCACCTTCGTGGCCAGCGCCATCGGAAAATATGATATCAACATGGCGCCGGATCCGCTGAAAAGGGCATACATTGAGCCCAATGCCGAATTCTGGTTCGGAACCAACGCCATTGGCCAGGATTACTGGGCCCAGGTCTGGTATGCCACCCGGGCTTCGATCCTGCTGGCCGTCCTTGTTTCCATTGGGCAGGTCGCCCTGGGCGTATTAATCGGCCTGGTCTGGGGCTATGTCCGGAAACTGGACCGCTTCTTTACCGAACTCTATAACCTGATTGACAACATCCCCACGATTATCTATATGACCCTGATTGCCCTGATGGTCGGCAAGTCGATGCTGACCATGGGAATCGCCATGGTAGGCTTCGGCTGGCTGGCCACCGCCCGCAATGTCCGGAACCTGGTGTTTATGTACAGGGACCGGGAATATAACCTGGCGTCCCGCTGCCTGGGCACCAAGCTCTACCGGATTCTGTTCCGGAATATCTTCCCCTATCTGGTCAGCGTCATTATTCTGCGGCTGGCCCTGGCCATCCCGGGCACCATCGCCTATGAAACCACCCTGACCTATCTGGGCCTGATGGATATCACCAAGCCCTCTTTGGGTATGCTGCTGTCCGCTGCCCGGGCCATTTTCCCGCGCGCCGCCTATACGCTATGGATCCCGGCCGCCATCGTGTCCATCATTACCATCACCTTCTACCTGGTGGGGAACGCCTTCTCCGATGCCTGCGATCCCCGGAATCATGTGTAAGGAGGTGAGCGAGAAATGAGTGAAAGAACCAGCGAACAAATCAGCGCCCGCATGAGCGAGCAGATTAACGCCCTGCAGAATGTGGATTTCGAATCAAAAGCCAAACAGATTCTTTCCCAGGAGCCGCTGCTGTCCGCCCGGGAGGTGGAAGTCACTTTCTCCCTGCGCGGCAACAAGTTGACCGCTATCCGCCGCACGTCCCTGGATCTGTATGAAGGGGAAACGCTGGCCATCGTCGGCGAGTCCGGTTCCGGCAAGAGCGTATTCACCAAATGCTTCGTGGGCATGCTGGATAAAAACGGGTCCATCACCCACGGCTCCATCCTGTACCAGGGCGAAGACCTGGTTCGGTTCAGGGAAAAAGACTGGCTGAAGATCCGCGGCAAGAAGATTGCCATGGTCACCCAGGACCCTATGACCAGCCTGAACCCGCTGAAAACCATCGGCTTCCAGATTCAGGAAAGCGTGGAACTGCACCAGGGGCTGAAGGGAAAAGCCGCCCGGGAGGAAGTCTACCGGATTCTGGAGAGCGTCGGCATTCCGGATCCGAAACGGCGCTATAAACAGTATCCCCATGAGTTTTCCGGCGGTATGCGCCAGCGGGTCGTCATTGCCATCGCGGTCGCCTGCCGTCCCCAGATCCTGATCTGCGACGAGCCCACCACCGCGCTGGATGTGACGATTCAGGCCCAGATCCTGGACCTGATCCGCCGCCTGCAGAAAGAACAGAACATGACCATCATCTACATCACCCACGACCTGGGCGTTGTCGCCAACGTGGCGGACCGGGTGGCGGTGATGTACGGCGGCCAGATCATCGAAATCGGCATGGCCAACGATGTCTTCTTCCACCCCCTGCATCCCTATACCTGGGCGCTGCTTTCCGCGCTGCCCCAGCTGGGTGTTAAGGGAGAAAAGCTGCCGGCCATTGACGGTACACCGCCGAACCTCTTCAATAAGGTTCAGGGTGATGCCTTCGCCCCGCGGAACAAGAAGGCCCTGAATATCGATTTCCTGGAAGAACCTCCCATGTATGAGGTCACCGCGACCCACATGGTCAAATCCTGGCTGCAGGATCCCCGGGCCCCCAAGGTGGAAGCCCCCGATTCGATCCAGCGCCTGTCCGTTACGCAGGAAAACAAGGGAACGGATCCGGAAGCGAAGCATCCTCATCTGGATCCCAATCGGGAAACCCTGATCGAAGTGAAGGATCTGCAGGTCACCTTCGGTACCGGCCGGAAAAAGTTCGTGGCCGTGGACCATGTGAACTTTGAAATTTATAAAGGGGAAACCTTCTCCCTGGTCGGCGAGTCCGGCAGCGGAAAAACCACGATCGGCCGCGCCATCGTCCGGATCAATCCGGTCACCAACGGCGAAGTCCTGTTCCGCGGGGAAAGGATCAGCGGCAAAATCAGCAAGGAGATGGATACCAAAGTCATCCGCTCCATGCAGATGATCTTCCAGGATCCTATGGCTTCCCTGAACGAGCGCGCCAAGGTGGACTATATTGTTTCCGAAGGCCTGATTAACTATCATCTGTATAAGGATGATCAGGAGCGGCAGGAAAAAGTGCAGAAAGCGCTGAGCGAAGTCGGCCTGCTGCCGGAATTCTCCAGCCGTTTCCCCCATGAATTCTCCGGCGGCCAGCGCCAGCGTATCGGCATTGCCCGCAGCCTGATCATGGAGCCGCAGTTCATTGTCGCGGACGAACCGATCTCCGCCCTGGATGTCTCCATCCGGGCCCAGGTGCTGAATCTGCTGAACGACCTGAAAAAGAGCCGCGGCCTGACCTATCTGTTCATCGCCCACGACCTCAGCGTCGTCCGGTTCATTTCGGACCGGATCGCCGTCATCCATAAGGGCCGGATCGTCGAACTGGCGGAAGCGGAGGAGCTTTTCGCCCATCCGCTGCATCCCTATACCAAGGCGCTGCTTTCTGCGGTCCCGAATCCGAACCCCTATGTCGAAAGGAATAAAAAGCTCCTGGTGTATGATCCTTCCATCCACCATTACGAGACCGACAAACCCGTCTGGAATGAAATTCTTCCCGATCATTTCGTCTACGGCAATGAGCCGGAGCTGGACGGATACCGGAAAGAAATCGGCCTGTAATAAAAAATTGGTCTGGAAAAGAAATCGGCCTGTGCCTGTTGCTCCAATCTCCAGGACACCTCCTGCGCGGAGGTGTCTTTTCATTCAGCACAACGGCAAGTCCCACACCAACAAGTCCCACACATATTTCTTGTTTTGATCAATATTTGCTCTTTGTTTATTATTTATTGCTATTTCAAGGCATCGAGTCACAAAAAAATGAGTCACAAAACTCCATTCCCCCTGCGTTGCTCTCCGAATCCGCTGTTTTGAGTGTACTGATTCTTGAGTGTACTCGGGCGATTTATTCGTATCTGTCCCCATCGCCGGTGTTTTAGTAACACTTTTTTTGAGTGTCACCGGCTAACTTCGCCGTCGCCGGGCGTTTCGAGTTTCACTTTTTTTGAGTTTCATCGGTATCCTGCACCATCGCCGGGCATCCGTTTCCCTCGTAAAATCGAACCACCGGGCATCTTCCTTTTTAGTAACACTTTTCTTTAGTATCACCGGCAGGTTCTCAAAGTGGTTTCGCCGTTTCGCCAATAACCCTATTCGCCGCCTATTCGCCTATTCGCCAATTCGCCAAATTCCGGCGAATAGACTTTCCTTATTTTTCAAGGCCTGGAGGCCTCTATTCGCCTATTCGCCAATTCGCCGGCGAATCAAGGGGGGCTTCCAAAGGCACTTTTCAGATCAGCCCCAGGCTGAGCAGCGCCTTCTCGATCCCGTCATTTTCCGGCCGGTCGGTGACGAAGGCGCATTTCTCCCGGATTTCCTCCGGTGCGTTGCCCATAGCAATGCTGTTCGGCACATGTTCCAGCATCGCCAGGTCATTCGGCCCGTCGCCGAAAGCATAGCAGTCCGCCAGCGGCACGCCCAGTTCTTCCCGGATAATTTCAATGCCCCCGGCTTTGGAGCATCCGGCAGGAATAATTTCCCATCCGCCCCTTCCCCGGTCAATCGCCTCATAAGGATACCCGGCATCTTTCAGCTCCGCCAGCACTTTCCGGATCGGCTCCTCCGTATCCGCGAAACAGAACATCTTCACCGCCCGGAATTCCGGATCGTCCTCCCGGATATCCCTGGCAATCCCTGCGTTATCAGAAAACTTCCGGAACCGGCCGATCACTTCGAGCCGCGCATACGCCGGATCAAAATACATCGCCGTGTCGCATTCATACACTGCCGGAACGCCGCTGCGGGAAATCATTTCCCGGATCCGGAGCGAGTCCGGAAGCGGATATTCCAGCATGCGCAGCGTCTTCCCCCGGCAGGTCACCCGGGTACCGCAGCCGGTAACCATCCCGTCCCAGGGAAGGTCCTTCAGCCGCGGATCCATATTGCATATGGTTCTGCCGGTGTTCAGGAACAGCAGGCACCCGTTTTCCCTGGCTTTCTCCAGTGCCGGGCGGACGGAAGCGGGAAGCCTGCTGCCGTCGTCAAAAAGGGTGCCGTCAATATCAAAGAACAGCAGCGCTTTGGCCTTCTCCGTCGCCGTTCCCTCCCTCCGCGTTTTCTCTGGCTGATTATACCATCCCGCCGAACCCCGGGCAAGGCGGATTCGCTTGAAAAATGAACCCCGCCCCTCTATAATATTTCCGAGAAAAGAGAAGGAGTCTTCCCGTATGCAGCAACAGCAGATGTTCTCCGATTCCACCTGGAACTGGCGTAAATATTTCAGCAAGCAAACCCTCAGGCTGGGGGAAACCGACGAGCAAAACGGCTGTATCGATGAATTTTACACCAGCCCGGACGATAAGCGCGCCCGTTGCAGAACCATCCGCGGCTTCTATGTGGAGGTCCATAATGCACCAACCACTCCGGAGGAGCTCGCGGACTATCCGGACTGGAATCTGCTGTACGGAGGAAAGCTTCAGACAAGCCGCCCGGATTACTATGCCAACTACTTTTCCTGCGACTGCTCTCAGGGAGAAATGGGGATTCTCTGCCGCCATCTGGCAAGCCTGATGTTCCATTGGGAGAAGGTTCATGGTCCCTTTACTATGGTTGAAACCCCGGAGGAAAAGGCCAAACGTACCGCGGCAGCCGCCCGGGAAGCGGTCATCCAGTCCAAGAAAAACCTGATGCTCCCGGTGGAACATGTTCTTCGGAAACTGGATCCGCTTCCCCCAAACACCTTTTTTAACCTGGATGAAGCGTTGAAAAAAGTGAACCTGAAAATCAGCCAGTTCGATTTCGAGCAGGCTGAGCAGTATGCCGCGAACAGCGACACCCGCTTTTTTTCGATAAAGCAGGGCTTTTTCCAGGACGGGGACCAGGCCCTGCAGGCCAATGACCAGATAGACCGGAACAGGGTCCAGCTGGTGCTCTCTCAGGAAGATATACAGGGCTTTACCTGTTCCTGCGGCAAATTGTCTCTGCGTTCCCGGTTTGCAGGTTATGGGCGTCCCGCCGTAGCACCGCAGCTCTGTGCCCATGGAATGGCAGTCTGGCTCCGCCTGCGGAAATACGTCGTGGATCATAATCCCGGTGATCAGACAGATTATAACGGCTATGGTCTGCTGTCCATGCTGGCCGGTGCCGTTATGGAGGAGAAGGATGCGCAGGCGCAGCAGTCAGAGGAAGCATCCCCGGTATCCCTTGTGCCGGATATTGTCCTGACGCCCCGCCTTGCCTATGAGCGGTACAGTAATGAAATCAAGGTAACCTTCGATATCACCCGTTCGGGGGAGCGGGTTTATTTGCTCAAGGATTTTTTCGCGCTGGTGGACGCGGTGGAGGAAAAGAAGGATTATCCCCTCGGCAAAAAGCTGACCCTGGCCTTCTCCCGGGAAACCTTTACGGAGGAATCTCTCCCCTGGTATCAGGAAATCGAGTCCCATGTCCGGATGTTCCGCAGTCTGGGAAAAGCCCTCAACTACTATATCGAACCGGAGCATAAAAACGGCTGGCCGCTGGACAAATCCAGCCTGGACCGGTTTTATGATCTGGCCGAGGGAACGATGGTCCTTCTGCAGCAGAGCAGCGGCCGGAATGATACCTGTCCGGTCAGGGTTCAGGAAACAGAACCCCGGGCGGAAGTCAGGCTGTCTCCGGTAAAGTCCGGCGGCCGCCTGTTGTCGGTCATCGTAACCGGACGAATTCCCCGTCTGCTGCAGGGGGAGAAATACCAGTATATCCTGGATGATTTTTCCTTCGGCCGGGTTTCCGGGGAGGGGATGAATTACCTGAAGCCCTTTGCTCGGATCGCCCGCCCGAACGGCGAATTCCGCTGTGTCATCGGTGAAAAAAAGTTCCCGGAATTTGCCTTCCGTGTCCTCCCTGCCCTGCGGGAATCCAGGCAGATTGACCTGACGGATGAGGTCGGCTCCCTGCTGGACGCCGTCCTTCCGCCGGAACCGGAGTTTACGTTTTATATTGATCTGAACCGGAATATCACCTGCAAAGCCATGATTCAGTATGGCCCGAACGAAATCCCCCTGGGCTTTTTTACCCTCGCAGAAACGTCCTTCCCCCGGGATCCAGACCAGGAGCATCGGGTCCTCGAAACCGTTCATGAATATTTCCCGGAGGCCTCTCCGGAAAATCATCTGTTCTGTCTTCCCGCCTCTGATGAAAATCTCCTCCGTATCAAAACGGAAGGGGTCGCCGCCTTGTCCCGTTTCGGCATTGTCAAGGGAAGCGATGCCTTCAGCCGGATTTCGGTCCGTCCCGCCCCGCAGGCCGGGTTGGCTGTAAAGCTGGAAAGCGACCTGCTGGACCTGTCCGTCCAGACGAAGGACATGACCCGGGAGGAACTGCTGGAGCTGCTGTCCAGTTACCGCCAGAAAAAACGCTGGCATCGGCTCCGGAGCGGGGACTTCGTGGACCTGCGAAATCCGGAAAGTCTGCGGGAAATGGACCAGGCCCTGCAATCCATGAATCTGTCCCTGGAAGCGCTGCTGAAAGGGGACGTCCGCCTGCCGAAATATAGGGCGCTCTATGTGGATAAGCTGCTGGAAGCCCATGAGGAGCTGGCCGCTTCCCGGGACCGGGAGTTCAAATCCCTGATCCGTTCTTTCCAGACCATCCGGGATTCGGATTTTGAAGCGCCTGAGAATCTTGAAGAAAAACTCCGCCCCTATCAGCTCTATGGTTTCCGCTGGCTGTCCACCCTGTCCCAGTTCGGCTTCGGCGGAATTCTGGCGGACGAAATGGGCCTCGGAAAAACCCTGCAAATGCTGTCCTGGATGCTGGCGCAAAAGAAAGCCGGCTCCTCCGGCCCCTGCCTGGTAATCTGCCCGGCTTCCCTGGTATACAATTGGGGAGAGGAATGCCGGAAGTTCACACCGGAGCTGTCCTCCGTCCCCATAGACGGCACGCTTCCCCAGCGGAAGAAAATCTATCAGGGGATTCAGGAGGATCCTGCCGATCTGTATATTGTTTCCTATGATCTGCTCAGGCGGGATATTGAGCTGGTTCATCCGCTGCATTTTTCCGCCGTTATTCTGGACGAAGCGCAGTATATCAAGAATCAGAAAGCCAATGTCTCCAAAGCGGTGCGGGTCCTGAAGGCGGACCATCGCTTTGCCCTGACCGGCACCCCGATTGAAAACCGGCTGGCGGAGCTCTGGAGCATCTTCGATTTCCTGATGCCCGGTTTCCTGTATACCTCTTCCGAATTCGCCGCCCGGTTTGAAACGCCCATCATGAAACAGAAAAATCAGGAGATCACACAGCAGCTTTCCCGGATGACGGAGCCCTTCATTCTGCGCCGGAAAAAAATGGACGTGCTGAAGGACCTTCCGGAAAAGCTGGAGGAAGTCCGGACCGCGGATATGAAGGAAGACCAGCGGAAGCTGTATGATGCCCAGGTGGTCCATATGCGGGAAGTGCTGGCAGCCTCCTCCGACGACAATGAGGATAAGATGCGGATTCTGGCGGAAATCACCCGTCTGCGGCAGCTTTGCTGCGACCCGTCCCTGATCTTTGAAGATTATCATGGCACCAGCGCCAAACGGGCCGCCTGTCTGGATTTAATCCAGAGCGCAATGGACGGCGGCCACCGGATGCTGGTCTTTTCCCAGTTCACTTCCATGCTGGACCTGCTGTCCGCCGATCTGAAAAAAGAAGGAATCCCCTTCTTCACGATCACCGGCGCCACGCCCAAGCAGGAGCGTCTCCGCCTGGTCAACGAATTCAATGCCGGAACCACCCCGGTCTTCCTGATCTCGCTGAAAGCCGGCGGCACCGGCCTGAACCTGACCGGTGCCGATGTCGTCATTCATTATGATCCCTGGTGGAATCTCGCGGTTCAGAATCAGGCCACGGACCGAGCCCACCGGATCGGCCAGACCCGGCAGGTCACGGTGATGAAGCTGATTGCTGCGGAATCCATTGAGGAAAAGATTGTGGAGCTTCAGGAAGCAAAAAAGGAACTGGCGGATGCGATCATCAGCGGCCAGAGCAATTCCCTCATGAGCCTGTCCCGGGAGGAGCTGCTGGCGCTGATCGAATAAGCCCATACCGCCTGCTTTTCGCGGCGTTTACCGGGCGCAGGCCCCGCGGGGCCAGAGAATTTCGTCGGTCGGCTGGTAGTTTGCATCCAGGGCCGGGATCTGGACCGGAAGCGTACCGCCGGCTTCTCCTGCGCCGAAGCAGGCCAGCAGTCCCGCCGGCAGGTTCGGCGACCAGGCAGCCCCTTCCGCGGGAAGCTCCCGCATGGCGCTGCCCCAGTAGGTCAGCAGGATCGCGTCCGCCTCCGGGAAGCGCGCTGCGTCGTAGGGCAGTTGGCAGCTGACCAGGATAACCGTTTTGCCGGCCGCGTGCACAGCGGAAATAAGCCTGTCAAAGGTTCCGGAGGAGAATCCGTTTTCCGCGGCCGGATCCATGCAGTCCTGTTGCCAGACCCGGTGGACCAGGATCACATGGTCGGCCTTCTTCGCAGCCTGGATGCATGCTGCCCCGTTGCCCCTGGTGTTCTTGAGTACGGTGATTTCTGCGCCTTCCGGCAGCGCTTGTTTTTCCTGGAGCATCTTCCGCGCCAGGTCTCCTGCTCCTGCCCGGCTCGCGCAGGAATCCGCGAACAGGATCAGCGTCTTTTCGCCGGCTTTCACGTCCAGCGGGAAGGCGCCGTTTTCATTTTTCAGCAGCGTCAGGGCCTTTTCGGCAATCTGCCATTCCGTTTCCCGGTGCGCGGCGGAACCGATCCCTGCTTTGGCGGCGGCAGTCTGCCCCTCCGCCGCGGTGAAGTCGTTTTGGTCCAGAAGGCCGTATTTCTGCTTCAGCCGCAGGATTCGGCGAACGGATTCGTTGATCCGCTCCTCACTGATTTCCCCGCTTTCCACCAGCTTAACCGCGGTATCCACATAGGTGTCCGTCAGTCGGAAGAGGTTTGTGTTCTTCACGGCCGGAAGGATCAGCATGTCCACGCCTGCCTCAATCGTCAGCCGGACCGTATCCTCCACGCTGAAGTTTTCCGCAACCGCGGCCATATCCAGCGCATCGGATATGATGACGCCGTCAAAGCCCAGGTCCCCCCGGAGGATACCCGTCAGGATGGTTTTGCTCATGGTGGCCGGCAGGTAGATCTGCTCCCCGGTCGAGATGGAGGTATAGGTCCCCTTTTCGATCTGCGGATACTGGATATGGGCCGTCATGACCATGTCCGCCCCCGCGTCGATCGCCGCTTTGAACGGGATCAGTTCAAACGCCTGCAGTTCCTCATAGGTGCTGTTGATCAGCGGCAGGCCGGTATGGCTGTCCGTGTTGGTGTTCCCGTGTCCCGGAAAGTGCTTCAGCGCGGCCATGGTGCCGGTGTCGTGCAGCCCGTCCATGTATGCGCAGCCGAAGGTCGCGGCCGCCTGCGGGTCATCCGAGAAGGAACGGATGCCGATCACGGGGTTCGCCGCGTTGTTGTTGATGTCCACCACCGGGGCAAAGTCTGCCTGAATGCCCAGCAGCGCAAGCTCCCCGCCGTGAATCTGCGCCATCTTCCGGGCGTTCTCCGCGTCCCCCGTGGCGCCCAGGGCCATGTTGCTGATCCCCGTGGTGCTGTAGCTGATCCGGTTGATGGACCCGCCTTCCTGGTCCGTGAAAAAGATCTGGGGCGTCCCGCCGCCTTTCCGGTTGGTTTCCTTCATGTCCGAAACCAGCTGGATGGTCTGTTCCGCATCCGTATAGTTCTCCGCGAACAGCAGAATGCCGCCGAAGTGGTTCCTTCCGATCATCTCGCGGATCGGATCATTCAGCTTTGTGATATTCTCCTTGGGCGGTTCTTTTTCCGGCTTCTCCTCCCCTTCCGCCGGAACTTCCTGCCATACGCGGAAAGAGGCAATCATCATCTGTGCCGCCTTGTCCCGCAGGGTCATGGAGGAAAGAATGCTTTCTGCCGGATCGCTTTCCGCGTATGCGGTCCCGGCCATGGCTTCGAAGGTGGTCAGAAGCGCCGTAATCAGGCTGATGAACTTTTTCACGATGGAAATCCCTTCCTTTCAAATGCAGGAATGCTTCCGGATGATTATATCATCCCGCCGATGCCCGGGCAAGGCGGATCCGCTTGAAAAAAAGGCCCTGCCTCTCTATAATATTCCCTGGAAAAAAACTGCAAGGAGGAAACCCCGATGCCCTGTACTACTGTTCTGGTCGGCCGGAAGGCCAGCAATGACGGATCCACCATGATCGCCCGGACGGACGACGGCCATTATGACGTGAAAAAGCTGATCGTTGTGAACCCCAAGGATCAGCCGAAAAAATATAAATCCGTAGGCGCCCATCTGGAAATAGAGCTGACGGAAAAGCCGATGCGCTATACTTCCTGCCCCAATGTGGACCTGAAGGACGGCCTCTGGGCGGCCACCGGCATCAACGAAGCCAATGTTGGCATGACCGCCACGGAAACCATCACCTCCAATCCCCGGGTGCTGGCGGCGGATCCCATGGTGAAATACCGCAAGGCAAAAACCCGGAAGGAAAAGGATGTTCCCGGCGGCGTCGGCGAAGAGGACTTCCTCGTGCTGGTGCTGCCCTATATCCGCAGCGCCCGGGAAGGCGTCCTGCGCCTGGCCAGACTGCTGGAAACCTACGGCACCTATGAATCCAACGGCATCGCCTTTAACGATGATCATGAAATCTGGTGGATGGAAACCATCGGCGGCCACCACTGGATGGCCCGGCGCGTTCCGGATGACTGCGTCGTCATCGCCCCGAATCAGTTCGGCCTGGACAGCTTTGACCTGGACGATGCTTTCGGCAAGCAGGAAGCCCATCTGTGCTCTGCCGACCTGAAGGAGTTTATCCGCAATAATCACCTGGACCTGAACCAGGGCGGCCGCTTCAATCCCCGGGATATCTTCGGCAGCCGGCTGGATTCGGACCATATCTATAACACGCCCCGGGGCTGGTTCATGGGCCGTTATCTCACGCCCGAATCCCATCGCTGGGACGGAAACGGCGCGGAATTCACGCCCGAAAGCGATAATATTCCCTGGTGCCTGAAGCCCGACCGAAAGGTAGCCGTGGAAGATGTGAAATACATGCTTTCCAGCCACTTCCAGGGAACGCCCTATGATCCTTATAACAGCCGGGATACCGGCTGCCGCGGCATGTACCGTTCCATCGGCATCAACCGCACCGGGGTCACCGCCATCTGCCAGATCCGGCCGGACCAGCCGGATGCCCTGAAAGCCGTGGAGTGGATCTGCTTCGGGTCCATGGCCTTCGGCGCTATGCTCCCGGTCTACACCGCCGTCAGCAAAATGCCCGCCTATCTGGCCAAAGTCACCCTGGATACTTCCACGGAGACGTATTATTGGGGAAGCCGCCTCATCGGGGCCCTGGCGGATGCCTGTTACGCCGATGCCGCGCAGGAAATTGAGCGGTATGAACTGGCCGTCGCCACCGAAGGCCGCCGGCTGGTCCGGGAATATGATGAAAAGATGGCCGCCAAAAAAGACTTCTCCCTCACGGAAGAAGCCAATGAAAAGCTCTGCGCCATGGCGAAGGAGAAAACCATTGCCACCCTGAATAAAGTGCTGCAGCTTGCCAGTGAAAAAATGAAGAACGGCTTCAATATGGAGGACCACTGATCCCTGGAACGAATAAAGCATCCGGCAGCACGGCTCATTTCTGTCCCTTTATTTCAGGATCGCCGATGTCTGCGGCCCCAGGGTCAGGATGCCTTCCTTCAGCCCGGCGCCGCCCTTCTCCGGATTCGCGGCCAGGACAGTGTCCACCTGGCTGAGCCCTGCCGCTTCCGTTCCGTTCAGGTTCAGCTCCTGCGGTTTGTTCGTCGTGTTGTGGAATACCCCCACCATGCTGCCTGCCAGTGTGCAGAGATATCCGCCGGCCTTGGTACCGTCGAACTGCAGGGCAGTAAAGCTGCCGCGGGCAATCTCCGGATGTTCCCGGCGGGCCCGGATCACCTTCCGGTAGTGGTTCAGGATGCTGTCCTGCATCCCATCCAGGTCCCGGACCATATAGGGCGACTGGTTCTCATACGTGCTGCCCGCGGGGTCCTGCACGGTATCCCCGTCTCCCCACAGCATTGCCAGGCGGCGGCTTGCGTCCGTGTTCTCGCTCCCGCGGGAGCCTTTCATGCCGATTTCTTCCCCGTAGTAGATGAAGGGAGATCCCGGCGCCAGCAGATACAGATTCGCTGCCATCTGCGCCTTCCCCCCTGACACAGGCAGATACCCTGCCGCCCGGTCCATGTCATGGTTGGACAGGAAGAGGATGCTCATCGCGTCTGGGTTGGCCTCGTGGATCGTGTCCAGATAGTTCTGCATCGACAGCGCCCACTTGTTCACATTGCCGCCCCGCGCGGCATTTGCGATCGCCCCCTCCGCCTGGCTGGTGGAAAAGCGGAAGCAGTTCATGCAGGCTTCATACCGGTTGGCAACGCCTTCCCCGTCCCATACTTCGGCGACGGTATAGACGTCCGGCTTGATCTTTTTCAGCTCCCCGATATACCAGGACCAGAAGGCAATGTTTTTGTCATGGTCCCCCAAATAGATATATTTTGCCGCGTCGAAGCGGAATCCGTCCACGCCGAGCGCCAGATAAGTTTTCGCGACGTCCAGCGTGGCCTGCCGGACCGCTTCCTGGTCAAAATCCAGCTCCGGCATATTCTCGGAAAAGTTTGCTTCCACCTGCAGGCCAGCCTCGTCCTCCTGGATAAACAGACGGCCGGCGGGTGTTTTTTCATCCTGGTCAATCCATAAATACCAGTTGTACTGCGGGTTTTCACTGTCTCCCGAAGCATGCGCGTTCAGGAAGCCCTGGTACCAGGGGTGCTGTTTGCTGGTATGGTTCAGCGCCAGGTCCAGAATCACCAGCATGTCCCGTTCATGGCACAGGCGGATCAGCTCCTTCAGGTCGTCCGTCGTCCCGAAGGCCGGATCGATCATATCGTAGTCCGCCGCGTCATATTTGTGGTAGGAAGGGGACGCAAAAACCGGCGTCAGCCAGATGCCTTCCACCCCCAGGGATTTTTCCGATGCCGGATTCCCGTCGTTCAGGTAATCCAGCCGGTTGATGATTCCCCGCAGGTCCCCGATTCCGTCCCCGTCGGAGTCCGAGAAGGATCCCACAAAGATTTCATAGAACACCCGGTGCATGTCCCTGCCCTCCTGGTCTGTTTTCAATGGAGTTTCCGATGGCGTTTTCGCCGGCGTTTCTGCCCCGGCGGTTCCGGCCAGGAAGAGCATCAGGCACAGGATCCAGATGGCGGCTGTTTTCATTGGAATGTTCCTCCCCGCTTGTTTTCATTTCTATCTTCCACCCGAACCGCCCCGCTGTCAAGGCACGAATTCCTGTGGCTGAATATCCTCATGGCCGCAAAATGTTGGTAACGTTACCAGTCAAGGAAATATAAGGGTTTTCCAAAAATTTCTGTTGACAAAAACGATGCCTGCGACTACAATATTTCCAGCCTTAAGCGGAAGAAAACGGCGGCCTGATCCGGGTGGATAGGCGTTTTTTTCCGCCGAGAAAAATGAGAAAGGATGATATTCCCATGAAAAAGTTCCTTGCTATCGTTCTGACAGTCGTTATGATGCTGTCCCTGGCGTCCTTCGCCTCCGCGGACGACTCCCAGATCAAAGTCTGGGTGGCTGAAGCCGCTGTGGACTTCACCAAAGAGCAGATTGAGGCCTTCAAGGCCGCCAATCCTGACTTTGCCAACTTCGAATACATCGTCGAGCCAGTGGGTGAAGGCGACGCTACCACGAAGGTGATCACAGACATTGAATCTGCGGCCGACGTC
>Ga0265298_10000768_pt1 | contig 47216 bp, 36 predicted proteins | sample AusTroGonzalo_MG_3_FD_193486 | JGI IMG/M metagenome (GOLD analysis project Ga0265298, IMG submission 193486) | Bovine rumen microbial communities from tropical cattle in Woodstock, Queensland, Australia - Gonzalo_01 | ecosystem: Host-associated > Mammals > Digestive system > Stomach > Rumen ...
CTGCATTCGCTATTCTTCCCCAAAGAGTCTTTTTAGCATTGGAACTACCAACTTCGTATCTCACATCTATGCTGCTTATTATAGACCATCCGTTATCTACCAATTCTTTTATGATAATTGTATTGTAACCCACTGAGAGAGTGACTCCTTGCTGATAAAACCCACGCTGATTCCCGTCCAAACCATCTATAACTTCCCCTATATTATCCAAAATAAGAGGGTTGTATTCCTTAGAAACCCCTGCATTTTCTACAATAATTTTAAGCCTGTTCCCGTTTGGATTGTAGTATCCTCTGACAGCAATTTTATTTGTTCCAACAACCCCGTTCTCCGGTTTCGGTACAATTTCTACTGTTGCATCGGCAAAAACCAATGAAATAAAACAAAAAATTGTTAAAAAGATAAGTTCTTTCATGGCAAATCTCCATAAGATTATTCCTCAAACGGACAGACATTGTTTTCTTTACAGTAACATTCCCAGTCACGCATAATAGCATCAATACTTGTCGTTATTTTCCACAAATGCCATTTCCCCCAAAAAACATTATAACCCATCAAATCCGATGGATCTCTTGAAAAGGTGTGGTCAGCCGAGCAATATGTTTTCTGCTTGTCAAAACGGTAGAAACAGCCGATAACATCAGGGGTTCCAGCTGATAAAGCGAAAAATTCCTGATATGATGCCTTATTTCCCTGCAACATATCTATTTCCTGACTGTATGTGGTTTCTTTATTTTTTTCTATAGCATACTCTGTGTATTTCGGATTATCCAAATCTTTCAAATCTACTTCAACAAACACTGATTTTCTGTAAACATTGTAGACAACACGGTATTCATTTTCGATGTCGATCCTTGGACTGTGACCAAGTTCTTCATTCCCTGATTCATTCTTGCGGTTGAGTTTGAAGCAGTCGTCAATGTGCTGCGGATATTTGCGCAGATCGCAGTAATAAAGTTCTCTGTTGTTTGTGATAAAAGTCAAGTGATCTCCAACAATATTGCCTTCTCCGGCATAATTGTTGATTCCGGCGAGTTCATGCCATTTCCAGTCTTTGGCAGAGGCATAAATTGTCTTTTTACCTTCAAGACGCAACAGAACCCAGTTTTTCCCTGCAAACGGCGGATCGGAAAATTTTTCATTTTTTACGGTTAAATTATAGATAAATTCATAGTGATAATTACCGTTTTGACGCAAAACAGAAACAACGAAAAATCTTGCGTTAGCATCTAAATTAGGATCTCTGTCATAGCTTTGAATAACATATCGGTTTTCATTAAAGGCTACATAATATGAATGTCCGAGAGTCGAATACTCATCTTTTTTAGGATCATATTCAACAACCCTGGTAGAATGTCCGAAACTCATCCCTGCAACTCCGTTAGACATTCCGTGAGACCAAACCGTTCCGTCGTTTGCACTGAAATCATTTACCGTGAGCAGTCTGTCACAACTGCTAATAAATGTGTTGAGTTCAGCTTTTGTTTTTGCATGCATGTTCGGCAGTTTGCACGGCCACGGATAGCATTCTCGTTCTTTTGTCTGGTTCTGATTTTTTTCCTGTTCCTTCAAATAATCCTGATATTCGCCCCAGTTATCCCAATCCCAGATGTTGCGGACACACTGTGGGTCGTTTTCCGTCGGCGTGTCACAGCCGGGACGGCAAAAAGTCGGTTTCCCGTTTGCATCTTTGAAGGGGAAAGGGGTTTTGATAGTGTTTTCGTTGTAACGCAGATCGAGACATGCAACATCTTCGTCAGAATCAATGTCGGGAATAGTATCTGCATCCCCGTCTTGATCCGGTGTTTCATCAGAATCATCAACAAAATCCAAATCTTCCTCTGAATCTGCGTCATCATCGGCAATGCTTTCGGAATCATCAGAATCGGAATCAGGAATGATGTCGGAATCATTTTGGGATTTTGATGAGGAGCAGGAAAACAAGCCTGAAATCATTAGTAAAACCAGTAAAAAATCCATCAACTTTTTCATTTCTAAGCCTCCCCAGGCAAATCTATGTAAAAAACCGATTCAAATTATACTTTTTTTTGACAACCTGGCAAGCGGAAAAACGAGGGAAAAATGATTTTTTGCAAAAATAAACATTCCAACTTTGCAGAAAAGCTAAAACCGATGAAATTTGAACAAATTATCAGTTTTTACATTGACTTTTCAGCGGTTTTTACTATAATATCCGCCGTTCTTTCAGGAACGCTTCTTTGACAAGTGGGGATGACTTGGTTTCGACAGGGAGGCTGGATTTTCCGGCTGCATGCCGAGGCGCCGCTGGCCTCGTAAAAAGCGGCAAAACAAGAAACGCAAATAACGATTTTGCATTGGCAGCTTAAGCCTGCCCGTCCTACTGCGGCTTGTCCGCGGCTTCAGATAGGGCGCCAAACAGCGGAATAGCGACCTGAGCCTTTTCGCAGGGCGAGGGAAGCGAAATCAATTGCGAAAAAGTGCGAGAGATCCTGCTGCTGGGAGCTTGAACACTAATTAAAACAGACAGCTACGCACGTAGACGCCCGACTTTCCCCCTTTTTGGACGCGGGTTCGATTCCCGCCATCTCCACCAGATTTTAATTCAGAGTTTTGATCTTATCGATGAATTTCTGAGACAAATCTTTATCGAAAATTGTGAGATTTTCTTTCAGAACGCCTTTCTTTTCGAGGAAGAAGAGCATTTCGTAGATTTCGTCAGCCGTGGCTGACGGGATTTTTTCGCTCACTTTCGGAAGAAGTTTTTTAACTATTTCGGAGTGTCTTGATTTTTCTTCTTTCAAAATGCCGCCATCTCCCAAAAGTTCGAGGACCGTGCCGAAAATTGCAAATTTGTCTTCGAAGAATTTCCTTAGCATCGTCTTGAACCAGTCTGGAAGGGCAGAAACATCGATTTGATTTTCTGAATTGATCGACTCGTAGTAGCCCATGATCGTGTTTTCAAGAAACTCGCTTACGAAAGTGTAAAGTTCAGTGCCGCGGAAAAGTTCGCAGAAGAACGGCGCGAATGCGAACGCCGCCGAATTTTTGTAGAACGAGAACTCGGGAATAGAATCTTTTGATATCGTAAGTTCTTGATTTTCTTCGTGATGTTTTCCTTTTTGTATCAGATCGCCTTTTTTAAGCAGGATATTGACAAGTTTCGAGCAGTTTACATCGAGATTATTGAGCGCATAAGCGGTCTGAACATCCGGAAGAGTGTGAAGGATCTCGACGGTCTGCTCCATTCTTTCGACCAGGTCTTTGATGGAAAGGCTTTCGAAACCCATGAAAACAGCCGAAAAAATTGCCGAAAAACTGATGACCGAGGCTTTTTCCTGCACTTCCGCGATCCTTGCCGCAGTCTCGTCGGTGAATTTCGTGTTAAGGAGGATCGGCTGCGAGAATCTGACGTAAACTGGGCCGTAGTTCGCTCTGAAAAGTGTGAAAAGTTTTTTGAGAAAGTGTTCCGATTCGGGTTGCTTTACGCCCTGCTTTTCACGGCTGTAATCTTCTATTTCCTTGAGCTTTTCGTAAGTTATCGAAACCGGAACGATGTAGAGTTTTCTGTTTGTCGCCTTCGTGATCTCGGCAAGCATTTTGAGCATTCCAGTCCTCGGAGAGCGCACCATTCCGCTTCTCGAACGGCCTCCTTCGATGAAAAATTCGATGTTGTAGCCGGCCGTTACAATCTGTTCGAGGTAAGTTGTGAGGATCTTTTTATAAAATTCGTCGTTCTGGATTTGTCGTCTTATGAAGAACGCACCCATTTTGCGAAGAACAGGCGAGAGAGGGAAAAAATCGAGGTTGTCTCCTGCCGCGACGAGGGGAACCGTCACTTTTTCCTTGTAAAGAATGTAGTTGAGTATCAGGTAGTCGAAGTAACTTTTGTGGGTCGGGACAAAAACTGTGTTTGAGGCGCTTTGCGCGCAGACTTTTCGCAACTCGTTGATTTCGTCCGAGGAATAAGTGAATCTCGAAAAACGGGCGTTCAATATTTTTCCGAGGAAATACGAGGCTGTCTCGGCGTAAAGCGGACTGTATTCCGAAGACATCGCCTTCATCGTCTTTATCGCCGAACGCTTCTCGTCATCGCTTCCGAGCTCCATTTTGAAGAGAGTCTCGTTCTTGAGGTCGAGCCAGTTTTTGAGCGCTGCCCCTACGACATTGCGTTTCGAAGTGTCCATGAGGTCGCAGAGTTTCTGGACGAAGACCTCTTCGGAATCCTCGAGTTTAGCTGTTGACGAGATGCCGATCCTGAGGGTCAGTTTCCTTCTTTTCAGCATGAACATGAGGAGTTCCCACGACGTCGACCAGAAGTTGTAGCGGCCGATGAGCTGGTTTATCCACTCCCAGCGTTTCTTTTTGTCGAGATTTTTGTCCCAGAGCGTGATTACCGGGATCAGAGTCGCTTCCTGATGTTTCAGTTTTCTGTAAACTTCGGAAAAAACTGGGTCGATGCTGAGTTCTTCTGGCGAATCGACCGGAATGTAGAGCGATTTGATGAATCTGTCTTTGATTATCGACGGGGTGAAAAGCGATATCGACATCATCCAGAGTTCGCCAAGCGGCCTGAAAAAGCGTGTTTTCGGGCCGAAAGAGTGGGTGGGCGGCGTTATTCCGTTCTCGATCATAAATCCGTTGAGAAGGAACTGCTCGATTTTGCTGTTGCGCCCCGAAATGTAGATGACAAGGCGCTTTTTGTCGTTTTCGTCTTTTGTTTTCAGCGATTCAAAGTCATTAGGATCGGGAATTTCTACATCGAATTTTCTGAAAAAATAGCGGTAAATCCGCTTGTGAAGTCCGTGTGCGAACGAAGTTACGAAATTGCGTGAGTAGAAAAATCTGCCGTTTCCCATAAGATCCTAAAATCTGTGAATATATTCAGGTTTTCCGACAACGATTTCGCCGTTTTTGTTGTTGAAAACGGAGTTCCCGAAGCCGCCTTCGGGAGAAGCAGGCTGGAATCTGCACGCCTCAGGTTCCGAGATCGTCTGGTTATTGATCGTTGCACAGTAGCTCATGCCGCCGCTGCTGAAATTCTTGCCGCCGATGACGATGAGATCAGTATCAGCCGATATTTCTATCGTATCGAAATCGGAAATGTTTCCTTCTTCCGCAAAGGCCGACGGGAACGAAAAACGGCCTCTTGCGGCGAAATTTTCAGCCGGATCGTAGAAGTTGACCGTTCCGTAGTTTTTGTCTTTTGTTGCAAGTACTGCCAGATATTTTTTTCCGCCGGTTTCTATGATTTTCAGTCCGCTTCCGAACTGTGAGCCGGGTTCGCCGAAAATTTTGTGCGAAGCAGCTTCCTGCCAGTCGGTTCCGCTGAGATAAATGTATACTCCGCCTGAATTTGCAGAATTTTTGCTTTCTTTCAAACCCCAGCCTGAAACTGCCAGATCAGGTTCGGAATCTCCGTTGAAGTCGTAGGCAAGCATCGAACTGCCGAAATATTGTGCCTTTTCTTCGACTTCGGGAAGCATTACCCAGCTTTCGTTTTCGGAAAGACCCGCCGCAGTGCCTTTGAAAAATGCGACCATTCCCTGACTTCCGCCGCCTTCAAGTTCCGGACCTGCGTTCTGACCGCCTGCAAAAATATCGGCAAAACCGTCGCCGTCGTAGTCGAGACACGCTAAAGACTGGCTCATGCTGTCCGCTTTCTGGATATATGCCGGGGAAAGGCGCGAAATCGAAAAATTCTCTTCGTTCCATCCGTCAGGACTGCCGTAAAAAACGACAATTTCGCCTGCCGCATAAAGGTCTCCGGATGCAGCAAGATGTGAAGAAACGACAAGTTCGTCTAATCCGTCGCCGTTTATATCGCAGGGATCTGCCGCGGTATAGCCGAAGCCGGCGTTGAGCGCTTTTTCGGGGTGGTTCAGCACGAAAGCGGCGTCTTCAAGTTTTTCGATTTTTTTCTCTTTTTCAAAAATGTAGAGTTTTCCAGTCGCCTTGTCCCAGTCAAAGGCCGGGATAGACTCGTGGATCGCACTTACTGCCCAGTATTTGTCGCTTAGCGTCATGATAGAAAAACCGAAAAATCCGCCGTTTCCCAAAATCTCTCTCGACTGGGCGTTTCCCGATCCGTCGAAATCTGAAAAAATGTAGATCCCGCCTGTCTGAAGCTCCTCGAAATCAGCATCTTCATCAGGTGTCTCAGTGTCGCTTGTCTCTTTATCTTCATCGGAAAGAGCAGGAGTACCGTCTTCATCTGTAACGGTTTCTTCGTCATTTCCTTCCGGTTCGGTGCCGGAATCAGAGTTGTCATCAGGTGCTTCGGTGTCGGAATCGTCTGCCGGAAGGGTATCATCAGGAATTTCGTTGTTGTCATCAGATGAGCCGCCGCCGCATGCGATCAGCACGGCGCAAAGCATAATTGCGAGAAATTTAAGTAATGCCGGCATCGTTTTCTCCAAAAAAAGACAATAAAACGGACGATTATACATAGGATTGAAAAATTTGACAGTAATATTTATTTCCATAAAAGGGGGAGGCTTTGTTCACAAGGAGAGTGCTTTGGCTGAGATAGACGAAAATATCGTTTCCGCAATGATGAAAAGGGCGGTCGAACTTTCAAAACTGGCGACGGTGAAAACCTATCCCAATCCGAAAGTCGGGGCCGTGATTTTCGACGACGAGGGGAAAATTATTTCGGAAGGTTTTACTCAGGAATATGGTCATGATCACGCCGAAGCCGACGCACTGAGAAAAATCGGTTTCAAAGCACCTGGTTTGAACATGGCTGTCACTCTTGAACCCTGCAACCACTACGGAAAGACTCCGCCTTGCGCAAAAGCTATACTGGAAGCGGGTATCAAAGCAGTTTTTGTAGCAAAAAAGGAAGAAAACGCAAAAGCCGTAGGCGGACTTGATTTTTTAATCAGAAACGGCGTTAAAGGTGCATTGGTAAAGGGTTTCGCAGACGAAGTCGAAGAGATAAACCGCTTCTTTTTCAAGTGGATCAGAACAAATCTGCCCTGGATAACGCTGAAAGTTGCCGCAAGCAAGGACGGTTTTATAACTCAAAAAGTGGGTGAAAGGTGCATCATTAGCGGCTCCGAGGCACAAATCTATGTCCATAAACTTAGAAGCGAGCATTCCGCGATTGCAGTCGGCGCACATACCGTAAATATCGATGATCCCATGCTTACAGTCAGGCTGGAAGAGGGTTTCGACCCGCAGCCGGTAATTTTCAGCCGGAATTTTTCATTGAATCTGGATTCAAAGGTGATGAAAAGAGATCCGATAATCTTCACAAGTGCCAATAAAGCGTATGAAATCAAGGCAAAAGAGGCGAAAATCGAAATTTTGCCCGAAAATTTTGAGCTTAAAGAGGCTCTTTCGATTCTTTACACAAAATACAAGATCAATTCCGTTCTCGTTGAAGGCGGCGCAAACCTCGTGAAAGCCTTTATGAAAGCAGGTTCGGCGGATGAATTTCAGCTGATCGAATCGGAAAAAATTTTCGGAAGCGGACTAAAACTTTTTGATGAAGAAACCAAAAAACTTTTTGAAAATTCCTTCGATCTCACTCACTCGGAAAAACTCGGAAACGACACTTTGAAAATATACAGAAAAAAATCATGAGAAAAATATCTTTCTTCAAATTAAAAAATTTCCTCGAAAAAGCGAAACTGAAAGAGGGAACCTTCCTGATTTTCGCGGCTGTGCTTATCGGAATTTTAGCCGGATGCGCATTCTTGTGCTTCAACTGGATGATAGATTCTCTTTCCAAACTTTTTATCGGCGCTCCCACGATCGCCGCAGTCGAGGCTTTCAAGAAACTCCCGATGTGGTACAAGTTCGTTCTTCCGCTGACAGGTGTTTTCATCAGCGGCTTCATTATCCGCTATCTCTGCAAGGAAAGCGGAGGCGCGGGTTTCGGATTCCTTCTTAAAACTTTGAAACTGAAAAACGGGATCATGCCGCCGAAACTTGCGATTTTTAAAATGATAACCTCGTCACTTTCGATCGCAACCGGTGTTCCGCTCGGAAACGAAGGTCCGATAATCATGATCGGCTCCTCTCTGGGTTCGACTTTAGGACAGTTTTTAAGCATGCCGATATCGCGTATCAAACTTTTTGTCGGATGCGGCGCTGCTGCAGGTCTCGCTGTCGCTTTTGACGCTCCTATCGCAGGAACTATTTTTGCGGTCGAGACGATCCTCGGAAACTACGCTATCGGAACTCTGACACCTATCGTCGTCTCTGCGGCTACGGCAAGTTTCTTCGGTTCGTATTTCATGCCGGGACACACTGCTCTTCCTGCTGCGGCACTCGGTTTCAGCGCCGAGATCAGCTCCGGAACGGAAATTTTCCTTTTCACGACTTTCGGTCTCATCAACGCGCTTCTTGGAGTAGGGCTCATTAAACTCACATACTTCAATTCCAACATTTTTGACAGAGTGAAGGCGAAACTGCCTGAATTTATCCACATTCCGCTCCTTCTTCTGCCGTTCGCGCTGACCGTTCCGTTCGTTCCTGAAATTTTCGGCCTTGGCAAAGACATGATGCTTGCCGGAAACGGTTTCACGCCGTCATTCCTTATCGGCATCGCTCTGCTCAAGCTTGTTTTCCTTTCGATAGCGTTTGCAAGCGGAGCTTCGGGCGGAATATTCCTTCCAATACTTTTTGTGGGTTACATTTTCGGTCTTGGTTTCGGAAAAATAATCCCGATATTCTACCCTGAATTCGGCCATTCGATAGGGATCAGTTTTGCTTCTGTCGGGATCGGCGCGCTTCTCGGTGCGGCGACGCAGGAACCGATCTCCTCGCTGCTTCTCGTTTTCGAGATCACGCGGGACTACAACATGCTTCCTTCGCTTATGCTCGCGACAGTCGTTGCAACGATGATTTCAAAGCGGATGAGCGTTTTTTCGATCTACAACTACCAGCTTTACAAAGAGGGGATCGCGATCGACGACAGTGAAGAGGCTTCAATTATGAACGAAAACCATGTCCAGCTCTGCCTTAGACCTGAATGTGTCGTTGTCCACAAGGACGAGCAGTTGCCGCAGATCCTCGACAAAATGAGGGACAAGGAGCGTTTTGAATCGTATGTCGTTGATGATTCAGGCAGATATCTTGGTGCGATAAACGGCGTTTTCAGCTCGAACAACAAAGTCGATTACGATGCGATCGGCACAATGGTCCTTGCAAGTGACCTTCTGGACACGACTTTCCCCACAGTGAAACTCGACACTCCGCTTTCCCAGGCGATGAGATTCATGATAAAGCGCGAAGTCATCGAACTGCCGGTTCTTTCGGACGAAGGCAAGGTTGTGGGCTGTATCCACGAGCACGATCTCATTGATTTCTACCACCGTGAGATCCTTTCGAAAGCGAACATGCTCAAAACTGTCCAGCGCGGCGAAGGAACAGAACAGTACAGTATCGAATTTGAGGACGAATACCGCATCGAAGCGATAACTACCAACAAAAAAATGTGGGGACGCAATCTTATCGACCTCAAACTGCGCGAAAATTTCAACGTTCTAGTCCTTGCCGTCCGCGAAAAATCGACAGGGAAGGGGACAATGTCGCCCACCAAAACGCTCGAAGCAGGCGATGTTCTTATCGCAGCCGGAACGAAAGAGGATCTCGAGCGCCTTAAAGCCGCATTCAGATAAAAATTCTGGAATCAGGTCCCTGAGCGAAGTCGAAGGGAAATAAAAATCTACTGAAATTGACACTTTGCCTTGACTGAAAGTGCTTTGCGTTGTAAAAATCGGCGGTTAGACCGCACTTGATAAATTGGTTCCTCGCCACACTGGAGAGGGATTTAGGGTGAGGTCAGAAAATGTGAAGTTCTTGGAGGTCTTATGAAAAGGTTTTTTGCTTTAGTTTCGCTTATGTTTCTGGCGGTTTCATGCCAGCAGCTCGACAAATTTTTAGGGATCGAAATCAACAAAAAGGTTGAAAAGCCTGTAAACAAAATCGTCAATGTCGAAGTGGCGGATGATTCAGCATCGGTGCAGGAAAACGGGAATCTGCTCAACTGGATGCGCTATCCCGCGGTTTCTCCGGACGGAAACGAGATCGCTTTCGCGTTCATGGGGGATATCTACATCGTTCCGGCAAAAGGCGGTTTTGCACGCGCTCTGACTTCGGCTCCTTCCTACGAATCGAGGCCTGTCTGGGCGAACAGCGGAAAAACTCTTGCTTTTGTAAGCAGCCGCTTCGGAAACCTCGATATTTTTACGATTTCAAGAAACGGCGGAAACGCGAAAAGACTCACTTTCCACTCAGCAAACGACATTCCGATGGCTTTTTCGCCCGATGATTCGATCGTTTACTTCAATTCGCCGAGAACCGGCACGAAAGAAAGTTCGCTTTTCCCCTCAAGAAGTCTGCCTCAGCTTTACTCTGTTCCTGCTGAAGGCGGAGCCGAAAAACTCGAGATCCCGTTCCCTGTTCTTGACCTCAACATCAGCGCGGACGGCACGAAATTCATCTACCACGACAAAAAAGGATACGAGAGCGACTGGCGCAAACACCACGTTTCAAGCAACGCAAGAGACCTTTGGGAATACGATACTGAAGTCAAAAAATTCGATAAACTCACCGATTTCGCAGGCGAGGACAGAAACCCTGTTTTCGGCGAAAACGGAGATATCTACTATCTGAGTGAGGAAAGCGGCTCTTTCAATGTCTGGAAACGTTCTGCCGCAGGTGCAAAAACGCAGCTCACGAAATTTGACACCAACCCTGTCAGGTTCCTTTCGAGAAGCAGAAACGGGCTTCTCTGTTTCTCTTACGACGGCCAGATCTACACAATGAAAGACGGCGAGGAACCTGTAAAACTCGAAGTTTTCTCAAGCGTGGAAATGAAGGCCAACGAAATCCGGGCAATGCTTTCGGCTGCCGACGAAGTCGCTCCGAATGCTGACGGAAGCGAGGCCGCTCTTGTTCTGCACGGTGAAATTTATGTCGTAAACACCGAAACAGGCACGACAAAAAGAATAACCGACACTCCGAACGAGGAGAGATGGGTAAACTTCCACCCCGAAAACAGAAAACTGCTCTATTCTTCGTTCAGAGACGGCACCTGGAAAGTTTACGAGACATCGATGGATGACGAGAACGAGCCTTACTTCTCATCTTCGACGAAAATCAGCGAGAAAGAAGTGATCTCGGGCGATTTCAACGCATTTCAGGCTTACTATTCACCTGACGGAAAGAAGATCGCATACCTCAAAAACAGGACTGAACTTGTTGTTTTCGATATTGAGAAAAACACTCACACGACTGTTATGGCTGGCGAGAAAAACGTTTCCTATATCGACGGTGACCAGCAGTATTCATGGTCTCCAGACAGCACCCGTCTTGCGGTCGTATTCAACGACAGAGACCGCTGGAGCGGCGAGATCGGCATAGTTGAGGCAAAAGGCGGCGAACTTACAAACATTTCGAACTCGGGAACTTTCGACGCTCTGCCGAGGTGGAGCGGGAACGGCGAATTCATTTCGTGGATAGGAAAAGACGAGCTTTACCTTTTCTTCCTCAACAAAAAAGGATTCGACAACTTCCAGAAAACAAAAGAGGAAATCGACATAGAGAAAAAGGCCGAGGCTAACAAAAAAGCGGCTTCTGCGAAAAATGTCCCGCCGACACAGCCTAACCCGGCAGCGGCAAAACCCGAGGAGAAAAAAGAGGCTGTCGCTTTCGACAAAACGGATATTGAAGACAGGATCGTGAAAGTTTCCCTCAATCCGGCGAAATATGTCGAAAACGCTGTTTCAAAAGACGGCGAGACTCTTTACTACATGAGTTACGAGCCTGCAGAGATCAGGATCGTCGCTATCAATCTGCGTGAAAAAACTGAAAAACAGCTTTCGTCAATTCCCCATCCGAGAAACCTCGCTTTCTGGGACGATCCGCAGTTTTCCATTGTTCCCGATAGTGCAGGAACTTCGCTTTTCATTCTTGCTTTGAGAAAGGCATCGAAACTCGGTCTTGCAGACGGAAAAATGAAATCTGTAGCACCTGCGGCGGAATTTTCGGTCAACAAAAATTCTGAATACGCATACCTTTTCGAATATGTCTGGAAGACGATGAACGATAAGTTCTACGACACCGGTCTCCACGGCGTCGACTGGGCGAAATACAAGGATGAATACGCAAAATTCATCCCGTTCATAAACAACAACTACGATTTCAGCGAGCTTCTTTCCGAAATGCTGGGTGAGCTCAATGTTTCCCACACCGGAAGCGGTTATATGCCCTATATGCCTATGGGCGATTCTTCGGGAAGGCTCGGAATTTTCTACTCTTTCGATAAATCCGGCGTGAAGATCGACGAAATAATGAAAGGCGGCCCGTTAGATAAGGCTGAAAGCAAGATCAAGGCGGGTGCTGTGATCGAAAAGATCAACGGTCTCGCCGTAACTGCGGAAAGTTTCGACAAACTTTTGAACCGCACTGCCGACACGAAAGTGAGACTCTCTCTCTGGAATCCGGCAACTTCGGAACGTTGGGATGAAGTCGTTAAACCTGTCGGCTATCGCGCTGAATTCGAGCTTCTCTACAACAGATGGGTAAAGAAGAACCGCGAAAGAGTCGAAAAACTTTCTGAAGGAAAATTCGGTTATGTCCATATCCGCGGCATGGACGGCGAAAGCTTCAAGACGATTTTTGACGAGATCATGGGCAGATACAGCAACGCCGAAGGAATCGTCATCGATACGCGCTTCAACGGCGGCGGATGGCTCCACGACGAGCTTTCCGTTCTTTTCGGCGGCAAAAAATACACGCAGTACAGCCACCGCGGAGTCAAGAATTTCGGCGGAGATCCTCAGGACCGCTGGACGAAAAAGACTGTTCTTCTCGTAAACGAAGGCAACTACAGCGACGCCCACATGTTCCCGTATGCTTACCGCGAGCTCAAACTCGGAAAAATCGTCGGAATGCCCGTTGCGGGAACGGCGACAGCAGTCTGGTGGCCGCTTCTTCTCGATGAATCGCTCTACTTCGGAATCCCGCAGATCGGAATTATCGGAAACGACGGAAAATATCTCGAAAACAACGAACTTGTTCCCGATTTTGTAGTCCCGATGCTCCCGAACAACATCATCGAAGGGCGCGATCCGCAGGTCGAAAAAGCGGTTCAAGTCCTTCTTGAGGAGAAGTAAATGGATCTTGAAAGACTTAAAAAACTCCGCAGAACTCTGCACGAGTCGCCGGAACCTTCGTTCAACGAGTTCAAAACGGCTGAGATCATCCTTAGTTTCTTTGACGAAGTCGCAAAAGGCTCGCCGCTTTTCACGGTCAAACGTCCGTTCCTTACTTCGATAGTTATCGATTATCACAACGGCGGAGAGGCTCCTTACAAACTTTTCCGTGCCGATATGGATGCGATCAGGGTCGATGAAAGCCCAGATCACGAAATAGTTTCCAAAAATCCGGGAGTCATGCACGCATGCGGCCACGATATCCACATGACTGTCCTCTGCGGAATTCTTATGGAAGTTGCGGAAAAACTGCCGAAAAAAAATATTCTTTTTGTCTTTCAGCCCGGCGAAGAAGGTGCCGGCGGAGCTAGAAAGATGATCGAAAGCGGCGTTTTTGACAGTTACAATATCGCTGCTGCGCATGCAATACATGTAAACGACGACTTCCTTGTCGGCGAGATCGCTTCAAACGACAACATTCTTTTTGCGATCCCGCGTGAAGTCGATGTCGTTTTCGAAGGCAAAACGGCACACGCGGCCTTTCCTGAACGCGGGCACGACGCTCTCGCTGCAGCGGCTGAATTTCTCACGGTCGTAGAGCACAATATCCGAAAAACCATAAATCCGACCGACACTTTCCACGCCCACTTCGGAAAACTCGTTTCGGGAACGGCGAGAAACGTCGTTTCGGGATATTCCAAAATCGAAGGAACTTTGCGTTCGTTTACTTCCGAAATGATGGCTACTGGCACGAAAATAGTCGAAGATACCGCGAAAAGATGCGCCGAAACATACGGCTGCACCGCAAAACTCACGATTTTAGGCGAATACATCGAAGTCCGCAACACGCCTGAACTTTTCGCAAAACTCAAAACCGCCGCTGAAAAGCACGGAATAAAGTGCATTTACAAAAAAGGTGACCTGGTAGGCGAGGATTTCGGCTATTTCTCAAAAAAATGGAGCGGGATAATGTTCTGGGTAGGGTGCCGCAAGAATCCCGATGCAGAGCCGATTTCTCTTCACTCGAACCTTTTCTTTCCCGATTTCGGCGCAGTCGAAGTCTCCCTCAAACTCATGCTGGAAATGCTGAACAGCTAAACTGACTCTCTTAGAAATTAAGTCCGAATGAAGCGTAGGCGCCGCCTTTTGTCGGAGCTACAGAGAGGTGGCTGACTTCCACATTTTTGCTGGGCATCGGTTTTCTTATGCCGATAAGAACTGCTCCCGTGATCCAAAGCGGAACTCCGACGATGCTTGTGATAAGTCCGCCGAGCATCATTTTGGAATCATCTTTGAACCAACCGGTGTAATAGGTTATTCCGCCTGCGACGTCTGCTGCAAGTCCGACTACAAGCAGTGATATTCCGGCAGCTTTGTACGGACGGTAGTAAACAACAGGCTCCTGGGTCAGAACGATGTAAGTCGGTTCCGGCTCTGGTTCGTATTTTTCTTCCTCAGCTTTTTCCTCTGCCGGCTGTTCCGTCGTCTGATTTTCGTTTTTCAGTCTTTCGATTTCGCTTTCAGCCTCGAAAGCGCATTTTCCTTCCGGGAATTTTTCAAGATACTTCTGCCAGACTTCGATACTTTTTGCTTGTCTTGCATAATCGCACGCATTTTCGTCCTGCGAGTTTTCTTCTTCAGCAAAAATACTGAAAATTGTGAGCAGTAAAGTCATAAACACCCAGAATCTTTTCATTTTCACCTCCATTTATTCCGAAAAAATTATAGCTCCCAGGATTTCGTCTTTCCCTTTTTCGATCGCGTAGAAATAGTGCCCGAACTGAGGATTTATGAGGTTGTAAAGGTGAGACGGGCTTGAAACGAGCATTTTCCACGCCTCGGCTTCGTTTTTCGCAGCGAAAAGGTTTTCGCCAAGGATCTTTTTGCGTACTCCGCTGTGGCGGATGCCGCCCTCTTTTGATGAATAGTGCTTCAAACCTTCTTTTTTTACTTTTTCAAGCGATGAAAGAGCTGTTACCTGTAAAGATTGATCTATTGCTATAGGTCTTGCTTTAAATGATTTTCTTAATAAATTTAATGAATTATCGAAATCTTTTGAAAATTCTGCTGTCTTTGCGTCTTTAAATTTTCTGCTCCAGAGAATTTCAGGGCCGCCTGAACCGGTTCCCGTAATCTGAAGGCGCACGATGTTCCCCGTGTTTTCTTCAAGGTGAAGCTCTTTTTTTGTTATCTGGACTTTGTGGACAGTTTTTTCTGTCTGGATGTAAAGAAAGTATGAGATGTAGTCGTTGTCAGGATTTATGGTGAGGTGAACTGATTTCTCTGCGATTTTTACATCAGCGCTGAATGTTCCGCGCCTTTTTACGGAATATTTTCTGCCGTTATGCTCGATGCAAAGCGTGTTTTCGTTTGTTTTACAGTCTGAAAACTCTGAAATTTCTGCGTTTTTATAGAAAAATCCTACATTTTCCGCTTTTTCAAGAATTGAATCCTTCTCAAAAAGATAAGAAAAGAGACAAACCCAAAAAAACGACATTCAAAATCCAAAATATTGAAAATATAAAGATGGTGCAGAAGGGGGGACTCGAACCCCCACACCAACAATAGGCATAAGATCCTTAGTCTTACGTGTCTACCAATTCCACCACTCCTGCACCGGAGGGAAAACTCAAATAAAAAGGAACAAATCGGCTTCTGCCGAAGCTGCCAGCTGTGTGTTATTCAGCTGGAGCTTCTTTCTGCTCTTCAGCAGGTTTCTGTTCTTCGACAGGAGCTTCTTGTTGCTCGTTTTTCTGCTCAGCAGCTTCCGGTTTCTTTTCTTCCGCGGGCTGTGCCGCAACCGGAGCCGGATTTGTTTTCTCAGCCTGCTGCTCGATTTTTACAACCGATTTGTCACTACTTGAAATGTAGGACATCCAGACTGAGTTGAGCATGAAAAGGATCGCAAGAACGGAAGTGATCTTTGTCAAAATATTTCCAGCACCTCTTGCACCGAAAACGGAACTGCTCGAGCCGCCGAAAATAGCTCCCATTCCTTTTTTACCTTCCTGAAGAAGGATTATTACGACAAGCAGTATGCAGATAACTATCTGAACGACTGCAAAAGCCTCAAACATTGCGAACCTCATCAATCAAAAAAACGTCAGCGGCGGGATTTATAGTCGGGAAAAAATGAAAGTCAACTTTTTTTTCGTTTTTCGGCGAAAAATTTTTTGCGGCTGAAATATTGCCTGAAAATCAATATCTTATAAAATAATGCGCTTTTTGTTTTTTCGCTTTTTGGAGTTGGAATGAGATTCTTAGGGATTTTTTTAGTTAATATTTTGTTGATTTTAGGCTGTGCCAGGGAGGGAAACATGCTTAGCGGGAAGAAAGTTTTGATGATTATCGCGCATGAAAATTTCAGGGATGAGGAGCTGAACGTTCCTTACAAGCAGTTCGTCGGCGAAGGTATCGATGTCACGGTCGCAAGTCCGGTCAAAGGCAAGGCGACAGGGATGTTCGGTGCGACTTTTGATGTCAAATACTCGCTTGACGAAGTGAACGAAGCCGATTTTGATGCGGTCGTTTTTGTCGGCGGAATGGGAACTCCTTCGGTCAGAGCAAGCGTTAGAGCAATAGAAATCGCGAAAAATTCAGTCGATCACCAGGTCCTCTCGGCGATCTGCTGGGCTCCGACGATCCTTGCAAAGGCCGATGTCGTAAAAGGGAAAAAAGTGACGGTATGGCTCGGCGACGACCCTGAATATGGCATGAAAACAAGCAAGGTCATGGAAAATGCAGGTGCGATTTTCGTCAACAAAGAAGTCGTTACCGACGGCAATCTCATAACAGGCAACGGCCCGAATGCGGCTGAGAAATTCGCTGCGGCCGTTATGGACAAACTTTCTGAGTAGGTGAAGTTATGCAGCATTATTTCGTTTTTTTGAGTTTTGAAGTTCTTTCCTGCATGGATTACGACAGAGATTTCATCCACGGCGAGCTTGAGGAGCTCGGATTGTACGCGCAGATCAGGCTTGAAAACACTCTTCAGCCGCTTCCCGAGGGAACTTTCATCGGCGAATACAAGTTCAAAGACAAGGAAGGGCTTAAAAACACGATCTACACCGAAGTTTCGGCACTTTTCAGCAGGCACGGCGTCGGTGCAAGGCTTTTCATTGCTGTTTCGGAAAAGGCTACGATCGGTGTCGAAGATATGAATCCTGCACCCAAAATTTAATATTGGGAACTGTCTTGCATAATCGTTCTGGAATTTATTTTCATATCCCTTTTTGCCCGAAAAAATGTCTTTACTGCGATTTTTTCAGTGTCACAAAATTTTCAAAAAACACGCTTGTTGAATACGGTGATGCGCTTCTTGCCGAGCTGGAATCAAGGTTTAACGAGCTTTCCGGTACAGAAACCGTTTCTCTTTATTTCGGCGGCGGAAGTCCTTCGATGATGGATGAAGGATTTTTCCGGAAAGTTGCGGACCGTGCCACGGAACTCGGGATAGACCTCGGCAGTTGTGAGTTTACGGTCGAAGTCAACCCTGCCGACATAGACGAATCGTGGATAAAAAACCTTAAAAACTGCGGTGTTAACAGGATAAGTCTCGGTGTTCAGGCGTTTGATGACGCTGTTCTCGCTGAAATGGGCCGCAGGACAACGGTTGCCGACATGGAAAAAAATATTCCGGTTTTTGCGAAATATTTTGATAATATCTCCTGCGACATCATCTATGGTTTAGGAAAAAATCGTAAAATAAATCAGGAACTTGAACAGCTTTTCTGGCTGGCTTCATTCAAGCATGTTTCGGCTTACAGCTACTCAAGACCAGAGCGTGAAAATGCGCCGCAGCTTCTCGATGAAGAGGAAACTCTGCTTCAGGAAAAGGAGATCCGTGATTTTCTGCAAAAAAAAGGATTTTCGCGCTACGAAATAAGCAACTATTCGCTTAATGGTTTTGAATCAAAGCACAATATGCTTTATTGGACTTACGGCTCATGGCTCGGGATCGGCGCCGGAGCGGCTTCGTTCATCAGAAAAACGGGCGTTTCTTCGCGTTATGCAGACGATATCGGCGCTTTTATCGCCGGCGACGGACTCAGTTCTGTCGAACTTACTTTGCATGAGCGTCTGGAAGAGTTCCTGCTTATGGGCCTGCGTGTAAAAATCGGAATAAATTTAAATGATTTCAAAGAATTGTTCGGGAAAGACTTCCTTGAACTGGTTTCTGAAAAAACTGTTTCAGAGCTTGTTTCGGAAGGGTTGCTCGACTTTGACAAAAATGCAAAAATAATAAAATGCACGGAGAAAGGAAGTGACTTCCTCAACGCAGTTCTTATTAAACTTTTTGATGCTATAAGAAACTGAAATGATTGGCGAAATAGATAAAATTTATAAAGAACAGGGCTTTCTTGTGATTGGTGCTGACGAAGCGGGGAGGGGCCCTTTGTGCGGTCCTGTCGTAACGGCTGCGGTTTCGCTTTTCAGCGAAATTCCAGGGATAAACGACTCCAAAAAACTCTCCGAAAAAAAGAGAATGGAACTTGTTCCGCAGATAATTCACAACAGTTTCTGGGCGGTTTATTCAGTTCTGCCGAAAGTCATCGACGAAATGAACATCCTGCACGCCTCGCTTTACGGAATGAGTCTGTGCGCCAAGAGGATAATGAGAAAAACTGAACAAAACTGCATTGTTATGATCGACGGAAACAAAAAAACCGGACAGTTTGAAAACGAGATCGCTGTTGTCAAAGGCGATGCTAAAAGCATAAACATCGCTGCTGCTTCGATTTTAGCGAAGACATACCGCGACAGGATCATGGACAAGTGGGATAAAATCTATCCCGAATATCACCTTTCATCGCATAAAGGCTATCCTACGGCTGAACATTACGAAATCCTGAGAAAAATCGGTCCGTGCGAGATTTACAGAAAAAGTTTCAAACTTGTGAAGGAAGAAGAGCCTGAACAGTTGAGTTTGTTTTAAATCGATGCGATCTTCATCGCTGTTTTGATACCGTCGGCTGCGCTTGAGACTATTCCGCCGGAGTAGCCGCTCCCTTCGCCGCAGATGTATAGATTCATGAATGGTGAGACTGTAAGATCTTGATTTCTCAGACATTTTATAGGCGCTGAAGTCTTGCTCTCAAAGCCCATAGCGACTCCGTTTTCAAAGCAGTCGAGTTTGTTACAGAAGATCGAAAGCCCTTTTTTCAGTCTTTCGTAGACGCTTTTCGGGAAAAATCCGCTCATGTCTGCTGCAGCAATGCCGAAAGAAAAGCTCGTTTCCGGCAGTTTTGCAGTTTGTTTATCGTGGAGTATGTCTGAAATTCTTGCTGCTGGAACGTCAAATGATTTTCTGTAGTTGTAGAATCTGTGCTCCATTTCTTCAAGCAGATCCAATGCTGCTGCGGCAGTTATTTCTTTTCCGGCAAGTTCTTCAAGCGAGAAAGGAGTTACGACGGCGCTGTTCGCGAAATTTCCGTTTCTTGCGAAGTTCGACATACCGTTTACGACTGACGAGATCTCATCCGGTGCCGACTGCACGATCCTTCCTCCTGGGCACATGCAGAAGGTGAATGCGTGGCCCGGATCACAGTCAGCTGTCAGGTGGTATTCAGCCGCTTTTACGCCGGGAAGTGAGCGTTTGCGCCACATTGAAAAGTTAAGTTCTTCCTGAATATGTTCGACTCTGAAACCTATTGCAAAAGGTTTTGGCACAAATATAACTCCTTGTGAAATCAATAACTTGTAAAGTTTGAACGAGCTGTGGCCGTTTGCGAAGATGAAGATATCTCCTTCGATGATCCCTGTGTGTCTGCCTGAAATACCTACTGAAGTTATTCTGCTGCCGCTTTTATTTATTTCGGTGACTTCGCTTCCGAAAATGACTTCTCCGCCGAGTTCTCTGAATTTCGCAATGAGTGCAGGAATTATTTTTTTAAGATTGTCGCTACCGACATGCGGATAGGTTTCGTAAGCTATTTCTTCAGGTGCTCCCGCTTTGATAAATTCTTCAAAAATGAAGTTTTTTTCAAGAGTTATGCTTTTTGTCCTGCTCGTCAGCTTTCCGTCGCTGAATGTTCCCGCGCCGCCTTCGCCGAAGCAGTAGCCGCCTAAGTTGTCGAAAACGCCGGTCTTTTCAAAATGTGCGATCCTTTCTGTTCTCTCGGCAACTTCACACCCTTTCTCGATGATAGTTACCGAAAATCCCGCTTTCTGCAGAATAAGGGAAGCAAAGATTCCGGCAGGGCCGCAGCCGGTAACGACGATTTTTCTGTTTATTCCGCGTCTGTCGGGGATCTGAAGCTTTTCTATCACAGGCTCATTTCCTGAAAGATTATCGGCTGTTACTCCTGTTTTAGTCAGAAAGTGGATGTCGCGTTTATTACGAGCGTCAAGGCTCCTTCTTATTATGTGAAAAGAGAAATTTTCGTTACCGGTCTCTTTTGAAATCAGCTTTTTCAGCAGTTTTTCCGAATAATCGGTCGGAAGTTTCAAAGTTATTTCGGCGTAACCCATGCGACCCCGCAGAGAATAAGCAAAACGCGGAATTTTAGGAATTTGTTCGAAAAAATCAACTCATTGCAGAGACGTCATATCATGGCGTCTTTATTACCAGTTGATGAGTTTTGCGCCGTGTTTGTCTTTAAATTCGCCGCAGATTATGAAGATGAGGTCTATGACCCAGCCGATTCCGAAAACTCCGGCCGTGCAGAGCCAGATAAGGCCTGTGCCGATTTTTCCGACATAAAATCTGTGGAAACCGAATTCACCGAAAAAAATACAGAGAAGGGTAGCTGCGAGACGGCTTTTGGGTGACATCCGGACCTCCTATTTCAGCATCTCGTCGCCCGAGAAATCGCGGTAAAGCGTGAGCTGGTCAAGGATGAAGTCGTATTCGTGCGAATTGTCGACGATGATCTCAGACAAGATCTTTCCGAGACCGCTGCCGATCATGTAGCCCTGTCCGCACATACCGGTCGCAAGGAACATATTTTCGACTTCTTTCGTTCTGCCGACGATCGGGAAACCGTCCGGAGTCATCGGGTAAAGGCCTCTCCACGTCCTTCTGATGCGGATGTTGCGGAGTCTCGGGTAGAGTGAAAGCATTCTTCCGACGACCTGCGGCATGAAGTTGCTCGTGTTGTCGATATCGGTCCCTTTGATCGAAGGTTTCGGGGTGATGCAGAAAACGAACTGACCTTCGTAGTTCTGGTAGAAGTAGTAGTTAAGCGAAATCGCGTCGGGTCTGATGTCAACGACCATCGGACGAAGGAAATATTCGACCGGCTCGGTGATTCCGCCTTCGTGACAGTCCGGATAAACGGGAATGTCGACTCCGCACATTTCACCGATCTCGCGGCTATATGGACCTGCAGCGTTGATGATGAGGTCAGCGCAGTAGGTGTCCTTGTCGGTTTTGACTGAAACGATTTTGCCGCCTTTGACTTCCATTGAAACGACTTTTTCGTGGAAGTTGAACTCAGCGCCGCACTCTCTTGCAAGCTTGTAGAAAGCGCCTGTCGTCTTGAGCGGGGAAGCGCTTCCGTCGTTGGGCGAGAATGTTCCGCCGCGGAGACCTTCGGGGCGTATTCCGGGAACTCTTTCCTTGATTTCGTCAGCCGAAACCCAGTCGATATTGAGTCCCATGCTCTTCTGGAGTTTGAGAAGCTCTTTCAAATTTTTCTCGGTCTGCTCTTCGAAGATCGGGTAGATGTAGCCGCCTTCGACCCAGTCTACATCGATTCCGTGATTTTCTTTCATGTGGCTGATCTCATTGATGGAAACAGCGCAGATCTTGATTTTCGCGGGATCGCTGAATGTTGCTCTGAGTCCGCCGATAGCAGCTCTGTTCTGGCCTCTTCCGGTGGAAGCGTTCATTTCGATTACACAGACTTTTTTACCTTTTTTCGCAAGGTTGTATGCAAGCGGTGTTCCGATACTGCCTGCGCCGATTATGAGAATATCGTAACTTTTCATCTAATTTTCCTCCTCGTTTACAATTGCGTACATTGGAGTTTCGACAGTCAGCGGTCTCTTCCTTCCGGGAGTTACTTCCGCCCAGTCTACGCCAGCCATCCTGAAGATCATCGGCATAAGAACGCTGCATGTTTTGCTGCCGCACGCACCCATCCCAACTCTGATCTGTTTGAGCTGGTTGACGTCTCTGACTTTGTTTTCCCTGATGAAATCGACTATCTGTTTGACTGTTACTCTCTCGCAGCGGCATACGATGCTGTTTTCCGGAGCGTAGGTGAAATCAGGTTTTGCAAGCGGTTTCGTGACTTCTTCGCTCTGGTATCTGATTCCCGCGATCTCCGCTACATTTGCAGCAGAAACGCTGAGGGTAACGAGAGTTGTTTTGTACTTCTTGTTGTAAGCTGTTTTGATGACCGTTCCTTCTTCGATGAATTTGCCGTCGATATCGGTGAGCGGAAGTTTGTCACCCTCTTTGAAATCGCAGTTGAATTCATACGGAAGAACGATCTCAGCTTTCGTGTCGTCGACTTTCTTTGCAAGCGCGATCGCAAGGCCGGGGCAAGCTGCTACACACATTCCGCAGCCGATGCACTCGCCGTCGAAGTAAGGCGTATCCATGATCGTTCCGGTTTCGCCTTTGAGTTTGATCGCTTTTTTAGCGCAGACTGTGGTGCAGGGGTTGCACGGGATTTCCTGAAGGCAGGAGAATTTCGGCTGGAATTTCGCCGTGATGACCGGTTTTTCTATTTCTTTCGTGTTTCCCGGTCTCGATTTGAGAACAGCTGCCTTTTTAAGCCAGCTTTCATCGATTGCAGCATCGGTCTTTCCGAGAGCCGCAGCCATCTTTCTGCCTGTGATCTTGCCGCCGAACATAGCCGAAGAAGCCTCAGCGATCTCGTCGCAGTCTCCGGTTTTCATGACGTTGAACTTATACTGGTCAGCCAGCGTGAAAAGCTCGTCAGCCGAGCTCAGACCTACAGCGACAAGAAGCGTATCGACTTCATAGGTTCTTGCAGTTTCAAGGATCGGATTCCATTTTTCATCGACCTGAGCGACTGTGACTCTTTCGACTTTGCCGTTGCCTTCAGCCGAGATGACTGTCGTGCTGAGATAGATCGGAACGCCCATTCTTCTGATTTTGTCGGCATGGACTTTGTAGCCGTTGATCTTCGGAGCGATCTCGACGATCGCAGCTACTTCGATCCCAGCCTGGAGAGCGTGGTAAGCGCCGATGAGACCGACGTTTCCGCTTCCGATGATGAGGATCTTCTTAGCCGCTTTTACGAGGTCGCGGTTGACAAGCGTCTGGAAAGCGCCTGCGCCGTAAACGCCGGGAAGGTCGTTGCCTTTGAAGAGGACCGATTTTTCCCTTGCGCCGCTCGAAAGGATGAGCCCTTTGAAATCGACTGTGACATAGTTTTTATTTTTGACGAAAAGACCGGCTTTTTTGTCCTTGAAAACGCCGATAACGCTTGTTTCGGTGTATATTTTGACATTTTTGAAGCTTCTGACTTTCTCTTCGAGGATGTGTGCTATGTCAACACCGCGTGTTCCGGCGAAGCAGTCTTCCTCGCTTCCGAAGAATTTGTGGGTCTGGAGCAGCAGTTTGCCGCCGAGGCGCGCCTTGTCGTCAACCAGAATAACGCTGAAACCGAGCCGGGCAAGTTCGATCGTAGCATTGAGGCCGCTTGGTCCGCCGCCGACAACGAGAACATCGCAGCTTTCGTTGCATCTTTCAGTGTGTTCTACCGGTCTGTCGTCTTCAGCAAGTTTCGGAACGCCGTTAAGAGTTTCGATCTTCATTCCTGCTTTGAGCGGAGTGATACACGATTTCTGCGGAAGCCCGTCGATGATCACCGTGCACTGGCTGCACTGGCCGTTCGCGCAGAAGATGCCCTGCGGAGCTTTGCCGTTTCTGTGGAGCGAAAACTGTCTGACACCGTTTGCGAAAAGAGCCGAACTTACCGCCTCTCCTTCGTAACCTGTCATTTTTCTGCCGTCGAAAGTAAATTCGACTTCCTTCTGGCCCTGAGGAATCTCAAGGACAGGATGTTTTTCAATTCTTGTCATAATTTCACCATTATTCAGTAGTTAAAGAAACAAAATCAGTGGGGCAAGATAATTCTGCGGCTTCTAAAGTCAATAAAATTTAATTTAGGGAATATAGGGAATTTAGGGAGTCTAGGTTGTCTAGGGAATCTAAGGAGGAAAAGAATCTTGTTTTTCCACAGTTTTTCTTTAAAATAACGGGCTTTTTGTTTTTGCGGAGGTGAAAAAATGTGTGAAGAAATTATTATCAAAACTCCTGAACAGATAGAAAAAATCAAGGCGGCAGGCCATGTTCTCGCGGAACTTTACCACGAACTGAAAAGTTACATCAAGCCCGGTGTTTCGACGCTTCAGATCGATGCTTTTGCCGACAAATTCATAAAAAAACACGGCGGACATCCGACATTCAAATCAGTCGACGACTATACTCACGCGACCTGCATCGCTGTCAACAACGAAGTCGTCCACGGAATTCCGAGAAAGGCGAAAATCATCCAGCGCGGCGACATCCTTTCGGTCGACTGCGGAGTAACGCTGAACGGCTATATCGGCGACAGCACGATGTCATATGTCATGCCGGGAGCGAGCGACAAGGCGAAAAAACTTGTCGAAGTTACCCGCAGATGCCTTGAACTCGGAATCGAACAGTGCATTCCGGGCAACCACATCGGTGATATCGGCGCAGTGATCCAGGAATATGCAGAAAGCCACGGATTTTCGGTCGTCACAGAGTATGTCGGCCACGGAACAGGCGTCCATCTTCACGAAGATCCGGCGATCCCGCACTACGGCAAACACGGCGACGGACTCAGGCTTCAGGAGGGTATGGTCGTCGCGATCGAGCCGATGATAAACGAAGGAACTTACAAAACGAGAACTTTGAGCGACGGCTGGACAGTCGTCACTATGGACGGAAAGCTCAGCTGTCAGTTCGAGCACACCGTAGCGATCACCGCAAACGGTCCCGTTGTTCTCACAAGTCTTTGATTATTCCTTTATGTCAGCTAAAAGTTTTTTCTCGTCTTCGTCGCTTATCGGAGCAAATTTTGCAACGAGAGTTTTTGCCATGAGGATAAGCATGGCCGATTCGCGCGAACCGATTATCGGAACGTTTTCAGTCCAGTAAAGCCTTACTATACGTGAACGTCTTGCAGAAACGTCGAAAAAGTTGATCTTGTCCTTTTCGCCCTGCGAGAAGAGGTTCTTTCCTTTGACATCGATTATGTCGAAACCTTTTATCGGAAGTTCAGAGAAAATATTTTCATTTTTTTGAAGCGAGATCTTGTTGATGAAGAAGTTTTCGAGGTGTTTTTCAAGCGAATTCTCCTTCTTTACGCGGAATTTGCCGTAGATCATTTCGATATAGCCGAGTTTCGTGATGATTACGAATATGATTATCGCAAAAACAAGGACAATAAGGAACGTATCGATGTTTTTGTTGAAGATCATCAGCATCGAAAGGATTGTGAAAGTGACCGAGATCGCATAAAGGATAAGCACAGTCTTGCGCTGGTTGAAGCCTAAAGAAAGGAGAAAGTGGTGTATGTGCTGCTTGTCGGCCGCAAAGATCGACTGGTGGCGCATGATACGGCGCATGAAGGCAAGAGTCGTGTCTAAGATCGGCAGACCCATTGCGATGATCGGGACCATGATCGAAACTACGGCGTGGGCTTTCGACTGGCTCCGCAGGGAAAGGACCGCTAAAATATATCCGATGAACATTGAGCCCGAATCACCCATGAAGATCCTGGCAGGATTGAAGTTGTAGATGAGAAATCCAGTTACTGCACCTGCTAAAGCGAGTGCGACGAGGGCGGTCGGCAGATATCCGTTCGCAATAGCCAGCATCGCTATCGTTAGCGATGAAAACAGGGTGATGCCTGACGAGAGGCCGTCCATTCCGTCAATGAGGTTGAATGCATTGATGATGCCGATGATCCAGAAAATCGTCAGAGCATAGCTGAAAATGCCGAGCTCGAGCCTTCCCCACGGCATCGGAAGAGATTCCACGAGTGCCCCGTGCTGCGTTGCAAGGAATGCAATAACTATCTGAAAAAGCAGCTTTATTTTTGCGTTTACACCTTTGATGTCGTCAACGAGTCCGAGCAGACTTATCGCAAGACCACCGCCGAAATAAAGGAACATGTTGTTCGGTGTGTTTATTATTACTCCGCTGTGGAAAAAGAAGCAGAGGAGAAAGATCGGGAGCAGTGTCCCGAGAGAAATGCCGATACCTCCGATCCTCGGGATCGCACCGCGGTGGATCTTGCGCTGGTTTACCTGATCGACAAATCCGAATTTAAGACCGATTTTTATGAGGATAGGGGTCACCATGCATACAAAAATGAAGGAAACGATGAAAGAAGTTAAATAAGTTGTCATACTCAGCCTCCAAATAACGCAGGTTGATATGATAAGTATTTTTATTTTAAAAGCAAGAAACAGCCATTTTCTTTACTCTGCGGCGTAAATTTGTATAATTCCGCGCTTTTGGAGGTGAAAATGGTTTATCAGGTTGTTGCAAGAAAGTGGCGTCCGCAGCGTTTCGACGAAGTTGTGGGGCAGGATCACGTCACTTCGACTTTGAAATACGCGATTCTGAACAAGCGGACCGCGCCGGTCTATCTTTTTACCGGTATCCGCGGGACCGGCAAGACGACTCTGGCGAGGATCCTTGTCAAGGCACTTAACTGCACCGATCTGCAGCCTGACGGCGAACCGTGCAACAAGTGCGAGTGCTGCCGCGAAATTTCGGAAGGAAGAAGCCCTGACGTTGTTGAGATCGACGGTGCGTCAAATACTTCGGTCGACAATGTCCGCGACATTAAGGAAAATATCTCCTATTCACCGGTAAAATCGAAATTTAAGGTCTATATCATCGACGAAGTCCACATGCTGAGCAAAGCGGCGTTCAACGCACTTCTCAAAACTCTCGAGGAGCCGCCGGCTCACAGTGTTTTCATCCTTGCGACGACCGATCCGCAGAAGATCCCGACAACTGTTCTCAGCCGCTGCCAGCGTTACGACCTGAAGCGTCTTTCGCTTGACGACGTGGCTCATCAGCTTGCGAAGATCCTTGATGCCGAGCAGCGTGAATATGATATGGACGCGCTTTATGCAATCGCAAGAGAAGGCGAGGGGAGCATGCGCGACAGCCAGACGATCCTTGAGCAGCTTGTAACTTTCGGCGGAGGCAAGGTGACTGAAACTGAAATTTCAATGATTTTGGGAGCTTCAGATAAAAAACAGCTTCGCGGGATAATCGAATCGATTGCAAAACACGATTCAACTTCGGCGGTTTCCCTTGTCAGAGAGATCTACAAAGGCGGTAAATCGATCGAAAAGGCGGCACGCGACATACTTTCGCTCCTGCACGGCATCCTTCTTTTCAGTGAACTCGGAAACGGTTCTTTCATAGAGGCTCCGGCAGAAGAGATCGACTGGATAAAATCGTGTTCCGAACTTGCTTCGACTCCTGACTGGACGCGGCTTTTCCGCTTCTGGAACAGTGAGTACGAAGGTATAAAAAGTTCCGATTTTTCACTCATGCTTTTTGAAGTCGCTGTAATCACGGCATGCTCGTTCCCGACAATGAACGATTTCAGGTCTTTCGCCAAGAGTATTGCTTCCACGGTTGCTTCAGTGCCTCAGAACGGACAGTTTTCGGAAAAAAAAACAGCTGAACCTGTAGAAACGGTTCAAAACCAGCCGCAAATCAGTCAAAAAGAGGCAGAAATCCCTGAAAAAGTTGAAGAAAAGTCTGAAAAACGCGAGGAGAGCGTTCAAAAAACTCCTGAAAACGAGGCCAAACCGGAACTTTGGCGTGATTTTACCGAAAGCTTCAGAGAGAAAGATGCGTTTTTATACGGCAGACTGATGAGTTTCCCTTACCGGGAGGACGATAGTTCAGTTTCCGTTACCGTCACGGTGACCCTTGCTTCAGACGGCGAGGGGTTCGCGCAGCGTCTTAAATCTCTTTTTGACAGCTTTGCACGCGGCCGGAAGGAGTTTTCTGTCAAATTCGAAAAAGGCGGCGAAGCGTCGATATTCAATGAAGACGAGCTCCGTCGTATGGGAGAACTTGAAAAACGCAAAAAAAACATGACGGAAAGTGATGCTGTTAAGGCTGCGCTTGATATGGGTTTTGAGATAAAAGGTGTTTTTGCAGAATGAAAAATAAAAGAATCCTTGCCTTTTTCCCGGCACTCCTCTTTTTGCTGATGTTTTTTTTCTGGGGCACGCGGGGAAAGTTCTGGACAGTTTTCACCGCTTTTTATCCGCGGTTTCATCTCATTTTTCTCGCTTTGGCAGTCGTGTTTTTTCTCGCTGACACTTTTGCAAAGGAGAAACAGACGAAATTATTCGATTTTTTAGTCGGAAAACGATACTTTGTCCTTCCGTTTTTAGGTTTTTTGTTTCCGGCTCTTATCGCGGTTTTCGTCTTTGATTCGATCCCGCACGTCATCGATGCCTCTCACTTTTTGTGGACTGCGCGCGTTTTCATCGAGACAGGTCACTTTCACCTTCCGACGAGTGAACTTTACGAATACTACCAGAACACGTTTAATGTCGATATAAACAACCGGTATTTCTCGCTTTTTCTTCCGGGATTTTCGGTTTTCCTCGTTCCTTTCGAACTTCTCGGCATTTCGCAGTTCTTTACACCGCTCTGCAACGGTATCGCAGTGTTTTTATTGGGAAAAATAGCTGACAGGCAGTTCGACGCAAAAACTTCGTTCTTTGCGATGTTCTTTGCACTTTTCAGCTCGTTCTACCTTTTCATGGGTGCGTCGTTCATGACACATCCGTTCAATCTGATGCTGACGCTGCTCACGATCTATCTCGTTATGATTTCGGAAAACAGGAGAGGCTTTCTTGCTGCAGCCGGTTTTGCCGGTGCGTGGATCCTTTTTATCCGCCCGCAGAACGCGTTTTTCCTTTACGGCGGCGTACTTCTCCTGATGTTATCGAAAAAAATGAAGTTCAAAAGTGCGGTAGTTTTCACGCTGCCTTTCATTTTTGTCGGTTTCATGCTTATGTTCTACAACTTTTTCTACACCGGAAATCCGGTGCTTTTCCCGCAGGATGTCTATTTCTTCATCCGCGAACCTTATAAATTCTGCCACAGAATGGGCTTCGGCAAAGGTTGTCCAAACACCGAGGGCGATTTTTTGCCTGCGGAAGGGCTCACTCCGCAGTATGCTTTCTGGGTTTCGTTTGCAAGACTGACGCTGCTCAACTTCAACCTCGCAGGTCATCCGCTGATTTTCATTTTTCTGATCGCATCTTTCTTCTACTCGTTCAGGAAAAGTCTTGAAGTGTCAATGTTTTTCTTAATATTTTTCGTTGGTTACTTCTTTTTCTATCTTTCGGGGAATCTGTTTGGACCGCGCTATTTTTCAGAAGTCGCTTCTCTTCTGCTGATCCCCTGCGGATATGCATTCTTCTCGATGAGGGATTCGGCAAACAAGTGGGTAAAACCGTTCGTTACGGCGCTTCCTGCTGCGATTTTCCTCTTTTTAGTTACTACGATCATGCCTCCGTTCCTTACCAATTTTTCCGATGCCTTCTGGTCGACAGACAGGGAAGTCGAGAGGACGATCGAGCGCGAAGATATAAGGAACAGCATAATTTTCGCGCCGCCGCTTTACGGCAGTGTTTTTCTTAATCTGATGAAAAAGCCCCCTTACGATGACCGTGGAAATCTTATCCTGCTGGATCTCGGCGAAGAAAACTTCTATGCCGCGGCATATTTTATGGATAAAGAGCATTTCGAAGGGGCTTATCTCATTGACTACTACCCGAAACTCGCCGACAAAACTTCGGTTACTCCGCTTTTCGAGGCGACGCGCGGCAAGATGATCTTCGAGTTCGAAAACAAGCGTCTTCCTAAGACAGGAGAGCCTGATTACGGCGTAAACTTCTCGATGAGCGAGGAAGAAGATAAAAAATTCTATCCGGTAAAGGAACTTTCAGTTTTTGTATCGAACGAATCTGTTTTTGCGATGCGTTTCGGCGAACTGACCGAAAAAAGCTACTACGATTTCACTCACCCGATAATCGAACCGGGCGAATATGAATTCAATCTTTTCTATGTCGCCGACAAGTGCGGAACTGATGCGACACTCTTCATCGACGGCGAAGATACAGGAACTTTTTCTTCAAAATCCTCTTTTCAGGAAAGACGGGTTTTCTCAATAAACCATCGTTTCAAAGCGGGGAACCACATTTTCAAAATCGTTCCGAAAAGCGGAAATTCCTGCCTTATGCTCGATTCTGTCGAAGCCGAAATAATTGATTGATCGGATAAACTCTCCCGCACCGTTTCGGGGAGGGAGTGGCACGAAGTGACGAGGGCGGGGATACCAGATTGTCAAGGCGAGCCGGAAACACACTCCTCAGTCAGCAAGCTGACAGCTCCCCTAACTTAGGGGCGCAGTTGATTCTGTCAATTATTGTCGTTGGAATATTTGTGCAATAAATTCAGGGCTTTTTCAAAAAGATCTGTCTGCACGAGAAGACTGATTCTGAACGAACTCGTGTGGAATCCGGCGATGCGGATGTCATTTTTTCTGAACAGAGATGTGATTTCAAGCAGGATGTCGGGTTTGTCGGTTATACCGTCACCGATTATCGAAACTGCCGAAAGGTCATCGAAAACTTCGACTGAACTGCTGAATTTCTGTTTTATTTCCGAGATGAAAGGTTCAATAGAATAGTTCTCCTTTTTCGAGATGATGAAACTTCCTGTCATGCTGTTTTTGTAGCCGCGGTGAAACGAGATCTGCTTTACGGCGATATTTTTTTCGGAACAGAATGAAAGGACGTTCGCGATGGTCGAGAGATTTTCCGATTCAGGTTCGTAAGTATGAAAAAGCAGGACGTTTTTTTCGTATGCCACAGCTGTTTTCCTGATTTTTCCCTTGTTCTCGAAACCGTGTATCACAGTTCCTGGATTTTCCGGTTCGAAAGTACTTTTGCAGTAGATCGCGATGTTGTGCGCCTTTGCGAATTCGACAGCGCGCGAGTGGAGGACTTTTGCCCCGGCTTCGGAAAGTTCCTGCATTTCAGGGTAGGTGAGGGAATCAAGTTTTTCCGCGTAGGGAATAATCGCCGGATCTGCATTGTAAACGCCGTCTATGTCGCTGAAGATCTCGCATTTTTCGGCATCGAGCGCAGCTGCAAGGGCGACAGCTGTTGTGTCTGAACCGCCGCGGCCCAAAGTCGTTATCTCTTTTTTGAAACTGACACCCTGAAAGCCGCATACGATAACGGTTTTGCCTTCCGAAAGCGAGTTGAGTACGCGGCTTGGACGGATCTCGATGATGCGTGCGTTCGTGTGATGGTCGTCGGTGATGATTCCTGCCTGGGAGCCGGTTAGCGAAATAGCAGGGAAGCCTTTTGATTCCAGCGCCATTGCGACTATCGCCGCGCTTGCTCTTTCGCCGGTAGTGAGCAGCATGTCCACTTCGCGCGGGTTACCGTTCGGTGCGAATTCGTCCGCAGCTTTGAGGAGGGCTTCGGTCGTTTTTCCTCGTGCCGAAACGACGACGACCGTTTTGTAGCCGCAGTTGATCCTGCTTATGATTATGTCGAGAACTTTTCTGATGCAGTCGCTGTCCTTGAGCGATGAACCGCCGAATTTCAGGACGATGATTTTATCGTCTTTCATCTTATGCGCACCTCTTTTGAGTAGACGAGTTCGTTTTTATCGTTGAAAATCATAAAGTCGTATATCCCGCCGCTGATGTGGGTGATCCTTGTTGAAAGGTTGTAGTAGCACATTTCATCTGATGACGAGTATCTGAAAGCCTCCTGATACGATATGAAGCGGTCGCCGGCCTCGAGATAAAAGTAGCTGTATTTGCTTTCGTAGGAAAGGTTTCCCTCTCTGTCAACGATCCCCATCGTTGTGTTTTTCGGCGCCTGAATGTTGTAATGGCGGACGATTATGTCTTTGCCTGAAACCGAAACATCGTAACTTTCTTCAGTATTTTCAATCTCTTCCGTTGACATGCAGGCACTTTGGGAAACATCTGACGGATAGACGAGCGGTGTTTTGTAGCTTTCTGCACCGCCGCAAGAAATTACAACCGCGCATATCAAAGCCGCGGCTGCCAAAAAGAGGGATTTCGACTTCATTTTTTTACCTCCGGAACGAAAACGCGCTATTTTATTTAAGGGTTTTGCGATGTAAAGTTTATGGAGGTAATCTGAGAGAAAAACAGCATATATTTGACTGACATTGCCAAATGGGTATTATCCGCCGTCGTTTTTTGTATCTGTTTTTTGCTTGTTGAAAGGTTTGAATGAAAAATAAGGTTTATATAGCTGAAATCACTACGATTCTTCCGCATCTTTTCTCTTCTTCGGAAGTTGTTGACATACTCTATCCGAAATCTGTCGACAACGGTCGTCCTCACCGTTTCGCAAGACGTTCCGTCGGTGCTGTCGGGATAACTTACCGTCCGACGATACTTTCTCGGGAGGCTTTTCCCGGAAGGGCGCTGGCAACTCCAGAGTACCATCCGTTAGAGTGGGGCAGCCGTGCGGTGGAGGAGCTTCTTCAGGACGGCTGCGTGTCGCGTGAAGATGTCGGATTCCTCTCGATTGCCTACAATATCCGCTGCGACAAAGACGTTCTGCCGAGTCTGTCGAGCAAAATCGCCTCGAAATGCGCTTTAAAACTCGATTATCCTCCGCAGGAAATGGCTTATCTGGGCTGTGCTGCAGGTCTTTTTTCGCTTGAATCTTCGGTGAAATACTGCCAGGAGCACAACAAGGCGGCCATAACGTTCCTTTTCGATCAGTGTTCGTGGATAGTAAACCCTACTTACGATATCGATGACCCCGAATTTAAGGAAAATCTCAAAACGACGCTCCTTTTTGCCGACGGTGCTGCCGGAATCCTGGTCATTCCTGAAAATTTGAGAGACAAATTTGATCTTCCGTTGATGGAAGTCGATGAAATTATTACTGATTTCGTTTCGGGAGGTTCGCTTTCCATGCACGAAGGCAAACTCGTTCTCGAAGACAATCTTAAAGACACTGTTCCCGAAATAGTTCACGATCACATCATAAAACCTTTGGGCGTAACGCCGGAAAATATCGAAGAGTGGTCGCTGCACCAGGGCGGAATGCCGATACTCATGCGTTTTACAGAACCTGAAATCCTTGGTTTGAATGAAGAACAGATAAGCCGCTCGAAGTCGGTTTTCCAAAAATACGGAAATTTCAGTTCACCAAGCGTTATGTTCGTTCTCGAAACATGGTTCAAAGACGAAAACCGCCCGCTCAAAGATGAAAAAACGAGAGGCTGCGCGATCTCTTTCGGAGCCGGCTACTTCATGGGCGGCATGACTTATCACTGGTCGAAAAAATAATGCGGATAAACAGATTTCTTGCACTCTGCAAAGTTGCCTCGAGAAGAAAATCAGAAGAGCTGATAAATGCCGGGAAAATCAAGATAAACGGGCGTGCGGCCGTTCTGGCAGACGATGTCGATCCGGAAAAAGACGTTGTCGAATACAACGGAAAAAAGCTGACAGTTCCTGAAAATTACGACTATTTTCTGCTGAATAAGCCGGCAGGTGTGATTTCTGCGGCAAGCGACGACAGAGGACGTAAAGTCGTCACCGATTTTCTTCCTGCAGGATCGCACGCTGTCCCGGTAGGGCGGCTTGATTTCGATACTACGGGAGTTCTCCTGCTCACGAACGACGGAGAACTTGCATACCGCCTGACCCATCCTTCTTTCGGAATCCGAAAAATCTACCGCGCAAAAGTCATGGGCGATTTTACGCAGGAAAAAGCGGAAACTATGAAGTCAGGGATCGAAATAAACGGCGAATTCATGCAGGCAGAGGCTGTTTCGATAACATCAAAGCACGGTCGGATCTCAGATGTTACGGTCTCTCTTCACGAAGGGAAAAAGCGCGAAGTGAAGGAGCTTTTCAAGGCTTTGGACTGCCGTGTTCTGGAACTTGAAAGGTTTGCTTTCGGAAGCATCACCTGCCGCGGGCTCAAAACCGGCGAAATCAGAAGACTGACTGACGAAGAAGTTCAATATTTATATAAATTGACGAAACTTCCGGAAAAAAAATAATTTCGAAGTTACTTTATTTTCTTGGCAGCTCGCTGTTTTATGACGTTTGAAACATTGCGGCTTTTTGCGATGTTTTTGAGGTCGTTCATCCTTATCGTTTCGAGAAGCATCAAGGCTGTTTTCAGCGGAGTTTTCGGATTGTTGACGAGTGCGAGTTTGACAGCGTAGCTTTTGCTTAATGACTTGTTTGATGCGATGTAGCTTATCGCGTCAAGTGATGAAGAAGGATCGGCAGCAATCGAAGCGACTTCTTTGTCGGTGATCCTCGCGTTTCCCAAAACAGCCATGACGATCTGTTTCCGCGGATCTTTGATGAGGATTTTCCTTACTTCGAGGTTCCCGAGCATCGCCACTTTGATTTTCTGACCGACATTCATGTCGCGGAGCGCTTCGGCAATGGTTTTGCGCTGGTCGAGCATATCATCGGCGCTTAAACCTTCAAAAGCAGTTTCGGAAGTAAGGAAGTCTGGAAAATCAAAGATCGTATCTTCAAGTTCTACGACCTCTTCTTCTTCCTCTTCCTCTTCTTCAGCTCCGGCAGTTTTTTCGGCCTGTTTTTCGCTTTCTGTTTCGGCGATTTTGTCTGCAAAGTAGGAGAGCTGCTCTTCGTAAAGAGAAAGAAGAACATCGCTTATAGCAGAAAGAAGCTGTTTGAAGTCCTCTTTCTGCGGCAGGGTGAACTCGACGAAATCTTTGTGGGTTACAAGCGTGGTCCAGAAAGTCCTGTCATTTGTTGCAAGAAATTCAAGGATCCAGTTTCTTTGAAGTTTTCCGGTCAGCAGAAGAGAAATTATGATCGAGGAATCTCTTCTTTCGCCGGCGAGTTTCGTGAGAGTCCTGACTGAATTTTCAGGAATCTCTGGCGAAATCATCTTTTTTATTTCATTCGACTGGGTGAAACGGAGCTTGTCGACCGCCGCTTTGCTGACGGCGTCCTCTTCGTCTCCGCAGAAAAATATCAGAGCCTTTAAAAATTCACTTGCCGTTAAAGGAAGAAGCCCGTTGATTACCGCAAGTTTCTGAGGTGTTGTAGTGGCTTGTCTCCACATAAAAAAATCTCCTTATCAATCAAGTTTAAGGATGTTTTTCTTGGTTCCCGACATTCCGCTGTTTGCTGTGCTTGTGCCGCCGCTTCCGGGTGTCTTGACTTCTCCATCATTGCATTTCATGGAGCTGGATTCATACAATGAACTGCTTGCGTCATAAACTACGCAGATCACCGGACCGCCGCCGCCACCGCCGCCGATTCCGCCGTTTCCGCCGTTTCCGCCGTCGCCGCCCCAGCCGCCGCAGCCGCCGTCATCCTGCTCTGATTTCCCGCCGTATTGACCTGCAGAGCCGCCGAAGCCGCCTTTGCCGCCGTCAAGACCAGCACCGCCGTTTCCTCCTTTTCCGCCGTTTCCTGTGTGGAAGGAAGGTGTCTTGAAAAGGATCTTTGTAGATGAGAAGACCATAAGCGGTATGCTTGCACCGCCGCCTTTGCCGCCTTTGCCGCCTGTTCCTTTGCAACCGCCTGCTCCGCCGCCGCCGCCGCTGCTGCCGTAGCTGTCGCAGTTCGAGTGTCCGCCTTTACCGCCGCCGCCGCCGCCGCCGCCTTGTCCGTTAGTTCCGTCTTCTCCGTCTTCTCCGTTGGAAGGAATGTATCCTGAAGCAGAAAATGTACCGTAACTTTTGCCGCCGGCACCGTTTGCACCGTTTGTGCCGTCATCGCCTTTTTTACCGTTTACTGATTCGGAAGATGTCCTCGAACATTCGTTGGCTATATCAGACCAGTATTTTTCGTTTCCTCCTTTTCCGCCGTTTGTCGTAGAGCCTGCTCCGTTGCTGCCGCTTGAACCGTTGCCCCATGAGCGGCCGGCATCTCCGCCTCTACCTCCGGTTGCTCCGCATGTAGAAGTTCCTCCCTCTGCTCCTACAGGTGTAAGAACACCATTCTCGCCACAGATAGTTTTGCAAATATAATCGGCAATCAGACCGCCTGTTTTTTCGCATCCCGGGATGCCATCGTCACCGTTAGCGCCGTCAGCGCCTTTCGTTCCGTTTTCACCGTCGGTTCCGTCTGTTCCGTCGGCAGTGGAGATATCGATAAGGTCAAGCGTTATATTGGTACATTTGTTGAGGATAAGACCGAGTGAACTTCCGCTCGGATTTGTGTCTGCCATTGACGCGATTTTGATTTTTGAAATTGTTATGTCATGCAGATTGTCAAGTTTCCATCCTGTTGCCGGAATACGGATCGTCGGCCAGTATTCTTCATCTGTTTCAGTCCATGTCCCGCTGTTGTTGGTATATCCGCCGAAAATCGAAACGCCGCTTTTGAGGGTCGGAAGATCGGAAGCTGTTGTAAAGGTGAAAACTCCGCCTGCGATGATTATCTGATTTCGTCCTTCGATATCACCGAACGATGCGCTGGCAAGCTGGAGCGCTTTGTCTATTGTTTTGACGGGAGCGGTCATTGTTCCTTCGTTTTCATTACTGCCGTTGTATTTGTCTACGAAAACAGCTTTCGAGAAGTCGGCTTCATCGTTCGGATCTGTCGGATCAGCCGGATCTGCATCGTCGTCATTGTCAGCATCCTGATCATCTGTCGGATCGGTCGGATCTATATCATCGTCATTGTCAGCATCCTGATCATTCGTCGGATCGGTCGGATTTGTCGGATCTGTATAGTCATCATTGTTTTCATCCTGATCGTTTTCAGGATCGGTAGAGTCTCCGTCCTGCGTCCCTGAATCGGCAGAGTCGCCGTCATGGTTTTCCGGATCACCGTCGGAATCGGCAGAGTCACCGTCATGATTCTCCGGATCGGCTTCACTATCGTTTTCCTGGGTATCGGAATCGTCCGTTTCTTCGGGATCTTTGTCTGAAACCGTGTCTTTGTCGGTTTTGCCTGAATCGCCTTCATCGTCGGGATAGTCGTAGATCCCTGAGTTACCGCCGCTGCATGCGGCAAAAATCAAAGCTGTGCAGAGAATAAGAATCAGCTTAAATTTTTTCATGAAAATTCTCCTATAATTCTACAAAATAATTGTCGAGCATCCTGAACCTTTTTTCTTTACTGCCGGCTGATTGTCTTCATCGGGTTCTTCGTCAATGTCTTCCGGCTCGTTATCCTGAGTTTCTTCCTGCGGGATATCCTCGTCAGGTTCCTGATTGTCGTCTCCGTCTGTTTCGCCGCAGCAGTTTTCATCTTCAGGAAAATCAAATATGACTGTAAAGCCGGCGATGCCTGACGCTCCCGTCAAAGTTGTATATCTGAGATAAAAATCCCAGTTCCATGTTCCGTATGTGATCCTGTTGGGCAGATAAGTAAAGGAATCTCCTGAAGCAAAGTCAATGGCTGTCTGATCTTCAGGTGCTTTCACCTGCCAGATGAGTGAAGTGAATTTGTCCGCATTAAGGACTTTCGCGCTTGCAGGAACAGTTTCTGAAGCGTTCTGCGTATATTCGATTTCCGGAACCGGAATTTCGCCTTCCGTGACCGGAGAAATCGTTACATAGTCGGTGAATTTCGTGAAATTTCTGTTGTAGAAAGCGTTAAGTTCGCTTCCTGCAGCGATTTTTCCTTTCGCGATAATGATGACTTTCGACTGGTCGCTCGAAGCTGCCGCATCGGTGATTTCGAAATTTTCGTTGTCGAGCTGGTAGCCGAGCTCTGTTTTCGGTACGATGAAACGCAGCGTCACAGTTTCTTCGGTCGGCAGATAGTTGACGATTTCGGCGGTTACTTTTATCGCTGTGCCGTCTCCGCCTGCAAAAATCGATTCTTTATTTTCGGAGCCGCGCTGCCACGAATAGGTGACCCATAAGTTGCCTGCCGGGACCGACTGCATTCCGCTGCCTTTTTTAACGCTGCAGTTTTTGTATCTTTCGCAGGTGTAGTTGTATGAAACCTCGTCATCCGACATTGCAACTCTTCTGAAACCCCAGTAGTCGCCGCTTCCGCTTGTAGCCATCGTTGTCGTCATAATGAATTCCATTTTTTCCGGCGCGATGACTCCTGTGTCAGGAATAAGTTCTGCACCTTTTTCGAAGGTGAAAACTTTGTCATGATGCGTGTGACCGGAGAAATATATCGGTGGATTTTCCTTTTTCGCAATGAATGAAGTGAGCGAAACACCGTTGTTGGAAGTCTGAGTCTCGTTGAAGATCCCGTCGGTCGGATCGCTGTCCCATACAGAAGAGTCGATGTTCCACTCCTGCTCGTCAATGACGCTTACTATGCCGTAGATCTTCGAGAAAGCTCTGTTTGCGTGATATTTTCCGGTTGCATCCTGACCGAGCGGCGTCATGTGACCGAAAACAGCCGCGACATCGTTGTGTTCAAGCATGATTTCAGCCCATTTCAGCGTTTTTTCGGCAAGGTATCCGCCCCAGTTCGCTACTGGAGAAGCGCCGGTATCGCCGATTCCGATCTGGTTGCTTGCGCGCCTTTGCGAAGTTCCGTCGTAGGTGTTGAGAAGCAGGTAGGTTTTGTTCCTGAAATTGAAGGCGTTGTTCATCGGACCTAAAAACTTCGCCCAGTATTCAAGACCGTCCGATTCGAGAGGCGATGTCAGATCGTTGACTACAGTAAACTGGGCATATCCGTCGTGGTTGCCGGGTATCGAGAACATCGGGATTTCAAGTTTTGTCATCATATCGTAAAAATCGGAATATTCCTGCTGATAGTCTCTTCCGTAGGCGATGTCGCCGAGCATGATGGAAAAATTGGTGTCCGCGGAATTCAACTGTGAAAACGTCGCTTTTATGATTCCGAACTGCTGGTCGTAGTTGAGAAGCGAGTTTTCGGCATAGAACGGATAATTCTCAGGGTTGAAGTTCATGTCGTCTGTCTTTTTGCTCAGAAGATCCTCTATCTGCGGATCTGCAACGATAAGGAATTTCGCGGGATCGCTTTCTTCGTAGTGCGGAAAGAAAACGGCGTTGCGTGAAACCATCTCGTTTTCGTCACCGTAAATTTTCAGAATCAGATCATACTTTGCTTCAGGCAGGATGATATCCGGACAAAAATTCAGTTTGTAAATGCCGTCGGCGACGATCTCATAAGAATAGTAACCCGGATTCATTTCCGGTTTTGTTCTGCATGTCAGAAATTCGCTTCTTCCGGTTTCATCGAGACGGACAAGTTTTGCTTCAGTTGATTCATACTGGTTGGGCAGGAGCTTATCATGCCTGAAAATTACCGAAAAACACGGTTCGTCAGGCGTCACCATTGCCGGAAATCCGATGACAGGATAAAGAATCCCGTTTATTGCCGGATTGAGGATCGCTTTTGTCTGCATCTGAATCTGGTAGTCTTCAAAAACATCTGAATTCTGCGGAAACCGGTTTATCGAAACCATCGATTCTTTAGGTTCTTCAGCGTAAAGCAGCGAAATGACCAAAAATATAAGAAAAAAAACTGAAACTTTGAATTTCTGCATATGTCACCTCCAACAAAAGACCGGATATTCTAATAATAAAATAATTATAGTCAATACAATTTAGGCTTGCTCCATGATCCCGGGATTCCCGTATTTTGCGGCGCTCCGTGATCCTGCGATAATGAGATAACGTGATTCCGGTATTTTGCGGTTCACCGGCAAAAAAATCTTGACAAATAAAGAGTTTTTCACTATAAACTGCGGCCGATTTTTTCGGGGTGTTCTTTAATAAGAAGAGTTTTAGTAACAGGCTTTGGGGCATCGTCAAGCGGTAAGACACCAGATTTTGGTTCTGGCATCCGGAGGTTCGAATCCTTCTGCCCCAGCCATTGATAATTTGTATGTGGAGGAAATTATGGAAACTTTTAAGCTCGCAGTTGAAAAAAGAGAACAGGGCAAAAAAAGTGTAAAAGCGGTAAGAAACAACGGATTTGTTCCGGTCGAAATCTATGGTAAAGGTCTCGAAAGCAATATCAGCGGTTCTGTTGAGAGAAAAGAGCTTATCAAAGGACTTCACACTCCGCAGGGAAAAAATGTAATATTCAGCCTTGATTATGAAGGAAAATCCTACCTCGCGATCGCTCACGAACTTCAGATCCATCCGGTAAAGGACAACATCATCCACGTTGATTTCATGACAGTTTCGGAAGACAAGGAAATCACGATCGTTGTTCCGGTTACGAAACAGGGAAGATCAAAAGGCGAAATCGCCGGCGGAAAAATTTTCCAGGTCGTAAAGGAAGTTAAAGTTGCCTGCAAACCGGCTGACGTTCCGGCTGAGATAGTTGTTGACGTAACAAACAACGAGATCGGCGACAGAATCAAACTTTCGACTCTGCCTTATCCGCAGGGCGTAAGACCTGTTTTCACCCAGGATGCTCCGGTCATCGTAATCAACAAGGGAAGAGGCGGCGAATAATCGCTTTCGGTTATAATCTTGTGGTTCCGTTTTTTTTCAAAAGATCCTGATCAAACTGAAGATTTTTTAATCATCGGTCTCGGTAATCCTGAAAAGCGCTATTTTACTACGCGTCACAATATCGGTTTCATGTTTGTCGAAAGTATTGCATCGTCCTTTGATTTCGGGCCGTTCGAGTTTTCAAAAAAGGTGAACGGGCTTGTAGCAAAAGGAAAAATCGGCGAAAAAAACGTCATTCTGCTAAAACCTTCGACCTACATGAACAATTCGGGTCTGGCCGCAAAAAAGGCTAAAAAGCTTTTCGGGATAAAGCCTGAAAAAATCATTGTCGCTCATGACGAAATGGATATCGCATTCGGCTCTCAGAGGATCAGAAAAAACGGAAGTTCAGCCGGTCACAACGGCATAAAGTCGATAATTTCAGAGCTTGAAACGCCCGATTTTACAAGGATCCGTCTCGGGATAGGCAAGCCGATGCCCGGAATCAACATCGCCGACTATGTTCTGTCGGAATTTTCGGAAGAAGAGCTTGAAGCTATCACCGATTCACGCGAAAAATGGGCTGAGATCGCAAAAATGATCGTTTCGGAAAGCGTAGAAGCTGCAATGAACGCTTTCAACCGAAAGAACTGATGAAAATCCTTCTCATTGCACCGCCTGTTTTCGATTTTTACTTTACAACTCACAGAATGGAGCCTTTAGGGCTGCTTTACATCAGAGAGGCTTTGGAAAAAGCGGGGCATGAAGTCACTCTTTACGATGCGACCGCTTCCGGCAAAGTAAAGCGTGTCGCAACTCCGCCGGAATTTGCCTATTTAGACAAATTTTATGAAGAAGATGCCTCTCCGTTTTCGCTTCACTGCGGCTACAAAAGATTAGGTGATAGTTTTCTAAAAATAGTCGATTTTATTAGTAAAAACAATTTCGATCTGATTGCTTTGAGCTCTCTTTTTTCTCCTTATCATCCCGATGTCGAAAATCTTGCCGCCGAAATAAAGAAGGTGACAAGAACGCCTGTCGCTATCGGCGGAACGGCAGTGAATGCGCAGAAAAAGAAGATCTCTGAAACCACGAATGCCGACTATCTCAACTGCGGAAACGGAGCCGTGACTCTGCCGCTGCTTGCTGATGCAATAGAGGGGAAAATCTCTTTCGGTGAGGCCAAAGGGCTGATTTACAGGAAAAACGGCGAAATCATTTTCAACGAACCTTCGCTTGAACCGGCATGGTGCGAAGATCTTATCCCGAAACGGGAAAATCTGCGCTGGTTCAGGAAAAAAAGGATAGCGAAAATTATTTTTTCTGCCGGATGCCGCAACCGCTGCGCATTCTGCTCGATCCACCGCGACAACAAGCTTGCCTTCAGGGAAATTCCTCACATAAAAAAGGAACTTGAATACCTTCTGAGTATCGGCGCAGAAGTAGTCGATATTGAAGACGACGACATTTTCTCAAACGGTGAATATACTTCGCAGATCCTTGATATTCTTGAAGAAATGCACGCAAAAGGCTTGTGTTTCACTGCTATGAACGGTCTTACTGCAAGAAATATCCTTCCTTTTGCCGAAAGGCTTGTTTCAGCAGGTTTTATCAAGCTCGATCTTTCTCTTGTTTCGGCTGAAAAAAGTGTGGCAAAAGGGCTTCACAGACCTCACGGGATCGCTGAAATCGAAGAAATAATCAGGCGGACCGGAGGAAAAACCGAAATCGAGGTTTTTCTCATTCCAGGTCTTCCCGGAACCGAACTTGCCGACACCTGCACGACGCTTCTTCACCTTTATAAACTCGGCGTTAAAGGGGGCTTGAGTCCGCTTTACCTTGTGCCTGGTGTGCCGATGTTTGAAGAGATGGGGATCCCTGAAAACGTGCGGCTCTGCCGCGGAAGCGCGCTTTATCCTTTCGATGATGAAAAACGGGCGAATGTCGCATCCTTGCTTAAAATTTCGCGCTTTCTCAATTATTCGCTTGACCGCAAAAACGACGAAAACTACGCAGAAAATCTCAGTTTCTTCAAGGAATCTCTGCATCGCGGACGCTGGTTCAAACTTGGAAAAGACGGGATCTGGCGTGATTCGTTCGAATTTTCCGAAAGATTCGACCTTAAAGAGTTTTTCTGAACACGGCGGCTCTGTCGATGCCGGAATAGTCTTTTATGATCTCAGTCAGTTCAAGGTTTTCATAATTTTTGTTTATGAAATCCGATCCTTCAAATCCGAGTTCCGTGATAAAGTATCCGCCGGTTTTCAGGAAGCTGTGAACGCTGCCCAGAATTTTTCCGGTGATTTCAAAACCTGTTCTGCCGCCGAAAAATGCGTTTTCAGGCTCGAATCCAAGCTCTTTTACGACAAAATTTTTCATGTCGTTTTCTGAAAGATAGGGCGGATTAGCGGTTATTATGTCGAATTTGCCTGAAATAGTGCCGAAAAGGTCGCTCTGCACGAAGGAAATGTCAGCAGAACCCGGAAAAAGGCGGGTGGCATTGATTTTTGCGACTTCGACGGCTTCTGCCGAAATGTCTGACAGCGTGAGCCTGCAGCCGCTTGCACGCTTTATGCTGAGCCCGATGCAGCCGCTTCCGCAGCAGATATCGAGAACATCAGATTTTTCAGTGTTTTTCAGCAGAGCTGCCGCTTTTTCAACTATAAACTCACTCTCCGGGCGCGGGATCAGAACGCGGTTATCTACAAAAAAAGTGTCTTCAAAAAACTCTTTTTCGTTCGTGATGTAGGCGACAGGCTCGAAATCCATCCTTCTTTCAAGAAACGAGGCGAAAAGTTCTGCCGCTTCCTTTCCCGCTTCTTCATTGTATTTCGTGAAAAGTCCGAACCGGTTCGTACCGAGTGCTTTTGCGAGCAGGATTTCTGCGTCGAGTCTCGGGGTTGCCGATATATTTTTCAGTTTTTTTTCTGCTTCGTCGATAAGTGTGCCCACTTTTGATCCTGACGTGTTCATTTCCTCAACTATTGATTTTTTTCGGCTATTTTTATGATCGCATCATATATGAACCACGCAACGTCGGCTTTGAAAAGCGGGTTTTCTATGCAGGCTCTGTCTTCGGGGGAAGAGATGTAGGCGATTTCGAGCAGAAGTCCAGGAACCGTGGTGTCATCGAACAAACCGAAGTTGTATTTCTGCGAAAACATGTTGAGAGGGAGCCGCCATGTCGTGTGGAGATTCGCTTTGAAATACAAGTCGCGGAAAATCGCGCCGTAGTTGAACGAGCGGTTCACTTTGTCGTAGAAAAGCGCAGTAGACGCGGTGTCTTTGCTCACGAAATCGGCAGGGTAATATATTTCAAATCCGCGGTTCGTAGTGAGGACTTTCTGGCTGTTGAAATGGAGTGAAATGAAAAGATCGGGCTGCAGCTGCTCGATAAGTTCAACTCTCTCTTTTATCGTCATCGAAACATCTTCCGTTCTGGTGAAAATTATCTCGATTCCTTGAGCAGGATGTTTTTTGAAAAATGCTCTGATTTTCGCGGCGAGTGCAAGAGTGAGTTCTTTTTCGGTAATCTCACCGGAAACCGCTCCGGTATTGGTTCCGCCGTGTCCGGGATCGATCACGACTTTGAATTTTTTTTCAGCGGAAAGAGGCAGAAACGACAGGAAAACAAGAATGAAAATGATTTTTTTTGCGGTGTCGGAAAACATTATTTTTTGCGTTTGAGGGATGCGGAGAATGTTTCGAAATCTTCGACGGAAGCAAAATTCAGAGTGAGTGAAACTCCGCGTTTTTTCGGCTTGAGAATGACTTTTGCCTTTGTTCCAGAAGCTATTTCGGCAGCTTTTTTCTGCCAGATTTCCGACTGTTCCGCTTTTTTTGCCTTTTTCTTGGCCGGTTTTACAGCAGCGATTTTTTCGACCTGACGCGCGGTGAGTTTTTCGTTTAAGATCCTCGCAAGCAGAAGTTCCTGATCATCGTGACTGAGAGATGCGAGCGGACGTACCTGACCGGTGGAGAGTTCGCCGCAACGGACGAGATCCTTAACTTTTTCGCAGAGGTTGAGAAGTCTCATGCAGTTGCTAACTTCACTGCGGCTTTTGCCGACTTTTTTGCTGAGCTCGTCCTGCGTGTAGTTGAAACGTTTCATAAGTTCGTCGTATGCTTCGGCGACTTCTATCGGGTTGAGGTCTTCGCGCTGAAGATTCTCGATAAGGGAAACCTGATATTCCTCTTCACCTTTGAAAATCGTGACCGGAACCTGTGTAAGACCTGCTATCTGAGCTGCGCGGAAACGCCTTTCTCCTGCTACGATGCGGTAGAAAGTACCTTCTTTTTTGACGAGTATCGGCTGGATTATGCCGTATTGCTTTATTGAGTCGGCAAGTTCATTAAGTTTTTTTTCGTCGAATCTTTTTCTCGGCTGCTCTTCGTTCGGTTTTATCGACGAAATCGGAAGCGTTACAGGATCGGAACCGGATGTCGGTATCAGTTTGTCGATTCCTCTGCCTTCCAATACTTTTCCGTTTATTTTTCTTTGAAGCATTGATCCCTCCATGAAATTCAAGCCGAACGATTTTAGTTAAGGAGTTGTTTCTGTCAAGTGAGAGTTTAGCTACTTCTTTTTAGCCAACTTTTCATACATCTTGAAAAGTTCCGCAACAATCTCTGCTTCACTCATTTTCTGACTAAAGCCGTAAGCTGCCATAACGGCTTTGTCGTTTTCTTTGTGGGCTTTCCTCAAATCCGGCGGCATCGTAGTTTCATCGTAAAGGTCGGCAAGTGATGAATCAGGATATTTTGCGCGGGCATCGAGAATTGCCTGCGCTGTCTGCTCAATTTTGTCATGTTGAGCGTTAGCGAAACATCTCGCAGATTCTTCGCTCCGCTCAGAATGACGACAAAAATCCGGCCACGGAAAATTGTTGTAGACAATATCCTTTGAATAACGGTAACGCATTTCCAGACGACCGCAGACTGCTCTCATCCATGCATTGTGAACCGATGATGTCAGCACACCAAAATGATAAAGCGTAGCATCGGAAACAATGAAATTTAAATCTGTTGAAATGATTTCACTGTCGAAGAATCCTATAGGAATATACAACCTTCTTTCAGAACTGACTTTTGGAACAAGAAGAAAAGTTTCAGGATTGTTTATCTCTCGAAAAAGTGCCGGAGTTTCGGCGAGTTTTCTTCTTCCTGCATCCGGAGAAGCTTCCCTCGCAGCCTTGCACTGCTGGACACGCTTGTATACTTCGGGCATTCTCTTTATTTCGGCAGGAGTCGCATTAACCAGCCACAGACACCATCGGATTTTGTTGTTTATGAATTCTTCCGATCCCAACAGTTTTTTTATATATTTCTGTGCATTCGGTTCCTTTTTGATGAAATTTTCGTAATCATTATTTTCAATAATAAGATTACCGCCGTCGGCCGGACGATTTCCCGTAATCATCTGCGGCACATCACATAATGATTTTGCACGGCTCTCGACCCAGATATTCGGCGCATCAAGCAGATATCCGTTTATATTCTTGGCCTCGATGACAGTTCCGTCAGCATTGAAAATCCGCTTTTCGTCATGTTGAGCGCCTGCGAAACATCTCTGAGATTCTTCGCTATGCTCAGAATGACGGTTCTTTGCGGGTAGGCAGACATGGTTCCGACAGGAAAACCCGATAATTACGCAGTGAACTGCCGCCATATTCTTTTTGTCGGATGTTTCATTCGCCCATCTGAATGTCCGCCATGCAAAGTCAATTTTGATATTGTAATCGCTGAAAAGCGGTTTCCATAGAGCAGCGACCTGTTCTCCCTGCGTAATCGAATTCGTGGATACAAAAGCTGCTTTCGTGTCTGTTCCCTGGATAATTCCAGCCGTTTTGAAATACCAGCCGGCAACATAGTCGATTTTTCCGATTCCCTTGTAAAAAACACCATTTTTATTGCAGCAGGTTGCAAAAATATCGTTTTTCTGTTCTTTCGACTGATAGGAATAACCTACAAACGGCGGGTTCCCCATGATGTAGTCGTAATGATTTTCGCTCTTTTTCTGCTGCGGCTTTCCGACATTTATTTCGTCCGTGATAAGATTTATCGCTTCGTATTTGACCTCAGGCTCACGCACTTCATAAATAAGATTGGTCTTTTTTGCTTTTATCGTGGGAATTTTTTCCTCTTCGCACAAATATCTCCAGTCCATTCTGAGTGCATTGCCTTCAACAATCGTCGCACTTGTCGAAAGCGGCAGGAAATCGAGATCTTCATCAACAATTTCCTCGGTTTCTTTCATCATCTGGCTTTCGGCAATCCAGAGCGCCGTTTTTGCGACTGTTACTGCAAAATCGTTGATTTCAATGCCGTAAAACTGCGAGATTTTGACTTTTATCGGCGAAAAATCGCTTCCCAGAAGCTGCTGGTTTCCGTGGATGATTTTAAGGATTTCATTTTCCAAGCGGCGCAGCGAAATATAGGTTTCAGTCAAAAAGTTACCGCTTCCGCAGGCAGGATCCAGAAATTTTAAGGACGCGATTTTATTGCGGAACTGTTCCAGTTTTTTGCGTTTTCGTAGTCAACTATAGTTAAAAGAAAAAGTCTTTTTATTTTTCAGCATCGAAAAGACACACCTTAAAAACTTATTGAAAACAGCGATTACAGCCTTTTTCCCATTCATGTTCTCTCGTATTTTTTTG
>Ga0265298_10000770_pt1 | contig 47077 bp, 12 predicted proteins | sample AusTroGonzalo_MG_3_FD_193486 | JGI IMG/M metagenome (GOLD analysis project Ga0265298, IMG submission 193486) | Bovine rumen microbial communities from tropical cattle in Woodstock, Queensland, Australia - Gonzalo_01 | ecosystem: Host-associated > Mammals > Digestive system > Stomach > Rumen ...
CCACTGCCACAGTTAGCCTGCACCTGAATCTCATAATCGGAGTCGCCGTTGAGGTTGGTGATGGTGTAGGTGTTGGTGGGAGAGGTAGCGGAAGACAAGGTGCTGCTACCGGCAACACGGTACTGGATGTTCCAGTTGTCCACATTGGCATTGTCGTCCCATGCGATAGTGACGGCATGGTTCTCAATGTTTGTGGCGTGCAGACCAGTGGGCACGTCGCAAGGATCAACACCCTGAGGCAGGGTCGTGAAGGTCGTTTCAGAACCATAGACGGTAGTGCCGTTGTAGGTGATGAAAGCCTTGAAGGTGTAGCCGGTGCTGGGAGCCAAACCGGTGAGGTTAGCCGTGAAGGTGTTGCCCGTGCCGGTACCGTTGATAGGCGCGTAGGTGCCGCCATTCGTCAATTTCCATTCGAAGCCCTTAGCCGTGATGGCCACGCCGTCGGGATTCGTGATGGTGGCGTTCAGCGTAGCATTGTTTTGTCCAAGTGCACTTGCAGCGTTGGTGGCCACCGTCGGGTTGGTGATGACAGGTGCATCGCCAGCGAGGTTCACCGTGATATCGTCCACGCAGCAAGAGTAGTAGCTGGAGGAGATGTTCCAGTGGAAGCAGATGTTACCGTTGGTCGGAATACTGGCTTCGTTGAAGTTCACCGTGATGGTGTCGGCGTTGCTGGAAGAGACAGACGGAATCGTCGCCACTTCGACGAATGTGCCGGCAAGATCGGAAATGCTGGTCACATAACCCACGGAGAGGGTGCCGGAAGAGGTGCTTTCCATAGCACGCCAGAAGGTCAGGCTGAGGGTGTTCAGATCAGCTGTGAAAGTCGGGAGGGCGGCATAAGCGTCACTGCCGGCAGAACCGCAGGTGAAAACCAGGGAGTTGCCGCTGCTTGCATAGTGGTAAGAACCGCTACCAATGATATGCGGGGCACCGTAAGCGGTGTTGTTGCTGAAGGTTGTCCAGCAGGTCGGTGCGATGCCGTTGTTGTCGGTGTAGGTGGTACCCGTGTAGCTGTCAAAATTCTCCACATAGGGAAGTGTGCTGATAGCGTCACAATCGGTGGTAAAGGAGCCATTCAGCCACAAGGATTGGTCGTCAGCGCTACAGTCAGCCTGCACGCGGATATCATATTGAGTGGCTGTGGTCAGATTGGTGAGCTGGTAGGATGGCGTGCCGGTCACTGCAACAGTGTTCCAGTCGGATTCGGTAGCCTCTTTGTATTCGAAATTCCAGGTGGATTCGGTGCCGTTGGATACCCAAGCAATGTCAGCAGAAGAGGTGGTGATGTTGCTGACGGTCAGGTTGGTCGGTTTGGGACAAGTGTTGGAGACACAGGCAACGGTCAGTGCGAAGCCCGGATACACGACAGAAGCGTCGGAGGTGAACTTGATCGTAAGCGGACCTACCGTGGAGGTTAGGTCGGTGATCGTGGCTGAGCCGGAATAGGTGGCCAGCAGCGGAGCACTCTCATCCGCACCATCGTACACATACAAGTAATCCCAGTTGTTCTCCGTATTAACAGTACCGGAAATGGAAATGAGGCTGCTGGGCGTTTCAGGATTGATGGTCAGCGTGGCATTGCAGCTGGTACTGTAGTCGCCGGTTGCGCCGCCATCGTCGTAGATGACCATATCGCAAGCCGTAATACTGTGGGTGCCGGAGGTAGGCATGTTCATGGAACCGGGCGTAGCCATGTAAGGACCGACCCAGATGCTTTCGTCGCCACTGCCGCAGACGGCCTGCACATAGAAGTCGTAGGGGGTTGCAGGGGTCAGGTTGTCCACTTCAAACGGGTTGGAGTTGGCGGAGACAAGGGTTCCGGTACCTAAGGTGAAACCAGCGGGACCGTATTCAATGTTCCAATCGGATTCTTCACCGTGAGAGGTCCATCCCAGCGTGACAGAGGTGGAGGTGACGCCCGTGGAGGTGAGATCTGTGGGTTCCTCGCAGGTGGGGATCTCCATTACTGTCACATCGTCCAACCAATAATAATAGTAAGAACTGTTGGAATGTTGACGGAAGGCAATGTAGCGATTGGAGCCGGTCATCGTGGTGGAATCGAATTTCACGATGTATTGGTTCCAAGCGGTGTTAGCAGGTTGGATAATTTGGACAGATTCAAACGTGCTCACATTGTTCGGGTCGCTCATCACGCCCACTTCGAAGGTGCCGGAAGAGGTAGTGCTCTCTGCCTTCAGCATGAACTTCACGCGCAAGGTGTTAATATCGGCATCGAAGGGCGGAGTCACTGCTGTGGTCGGAGATGTAGTCTGTGATTGGAAAAACAAGCTATTAGGAGTGGAAGAATTGTTGCCAGAAGTGACATACGGTGCATCACTGTATGTGATCGGGAAAGACCAACACTCGGGTCTGGCGTTGGTGCTGTAGCTATCGAAGTTTTCCGTGAAAGGCAATTGAGTGATCACATCGCAAGCGGTGAAGATGGAGTGGGGACCCACCCACAGGCTGGAGTCGCCGGAACCACAGATACCGCATACATAGATGTCATAAGAAGTGGCGGCAGTCAGGTTACTCAATGTAATGAAAGGATCGCTGTAGACGCTCTCCATTTCGCCAGTGCCGGGTGTGAAGCCGTGAGGACCGTATTCAACCACCCATTGGGTCTCTTGATCACCAGGAGTCCAGTAGATGTCTGCCGATGTGGTGGTGATGGCGGAGTCGGACACGTTAGTGGGAGCCGGGCAGTTGTTCACGGAAACCGTGATGTTGGAGATGATGGCAGAAAGCGGTTGAGTGCTGACAGAACCGTCATTCTTCCACAAAAAGACCAGCTTGGCGGTGGAGGTGGCATCGGGGTTGGTGTTGGGGTTCTGCATTTCCGCAGCCACGTGGACGGTGTTGCCCGAAGTCAAGTTGAACTTGTAGGGATATTGAGCATCGCTGTATTCCGTCAGCGCGAGGTATTCGGAGAAGTTCATGGCATAGGTGTCGTAGTCGTATTGAGCATAGGTCGGAACAGAGCTGGTGGAATTGGCCGGGAAAGAGGCTGTGGCCGGGGCAAAGAACACCTTCAAGTAGTCATAGGTGCTTTCACCGCCCGCGTTCACGTCAAACGAGACGTTGAAGGAGGCGTTTTCGCCCACGGTAAAGAGCTTCTCAACGGAAGCCACGGTGTAGTTGTTGCTGTAGCCAGCAGTAACGCTGTCGCTGGTGACAAACAGTGCGTTCACGTTGTTCACAGTACCCTTCATCCAGAAATTGGCGCAGTTGCCATTGTTGAACAACCAATCATCGGTAGGATCGGTGAAGTCGGACGTGTAGGGCAGATCAGCAGGAACCTGAGCGGTGTTGAAATTGAATGATACTGTGTCAGAAACACCGTCGTTGTCGGCGGAGCAGTCCGTGGTCACGTAAATGGTGTATGCCGTGTTGGGGGTGAGGTTCGGCATCGTGAAGGATGTCGTGGAAGCCACATTCGTGGTGCCGGTGCCAGGCGTGAAACCGGCAGGACCGTACTCAACGTTGAAGGCGTTACCAGCGCAGGTCCAGGAGACCGTGGCTTCATCGGTGGAAACAGCGGTGAGGGTCAAAGCCGTGGGAGCCGGGCATGCCACCGTGGTGGTGAACGTGATGGACAATGTTGCATCAGGTTCAACAGCCGGAGTGCTGCAGTTGGTGATCACATACGCTTCGTATTGGGTTTCGGGATCCAAACCGGAAATGTTGGCGAAAGTGTCGGCAGTCGTGACGGACAACCAAGGATCGGAGTCGTCAGCGTCAGCTTCTCTGTAGAAAACAGTCCATGAATTGTGGGTCGGGTCGGTGTCAACGAAGGTGATGGTGGCGACGTGGCCGCCGATGTTGACTGCTTGTACGCTGGTCTTTACAGGGGAAGGACAGTTAGGAGCGAGGGAGACGATGATGTCGTCGATGTTCCAACCATAAGTACTTCCGGGACCGGTGTAGAGGATGGCGATTCTGCCCGAGGTGGCCTGGACGCCGTTGAAGTCAAACGGGCCCATGTAATTACCGTTGCCAGCACTGGAACTACCGCGCGGTCCGGGAATGCCGGCATCGCCCAGCGGTTCGAAAGTGGAGGGATCGTTGATGTCCGTAATCACACCGATAACGCCGTGTGTCAATTGTTCGTAAGAGGTGCTGTATGAAGGATTATAGCCCGTGGCCCAGAAAGAGAGGCGCAAATCGTGGATGTCGTTAGTGAATTCGGGGAAAACAAGCAGGTTGGTGTCGCCTTTCATCTCAGCGGAGTTCTCGCCGCCGTGGCAAGCTTGTCCGTAGCCGCAATAGACGAACGGAGCCAAACCGTTGTCTGCTTGGTAGGTGATGGGGGTGGCCCAACAGACGAACGGTTGGGCACCACTGCCTGGGTATTCTTCGAAGCCTTCGGTCCAAGGCTCAGTTTCTGTTACGGTGATGGGGTCACAAGCCGTGCTGAAAAAGATGGCACTGGAGAGAATGGAAGAGTCGCCGCTACAGAGGGAGCGGATTTGAACAGTATAGTTGGAACTGCTGGTAAGACCGCTGAATGTAAAGCTATTGCCATAAGTAGTGTAGTAGCCAGTCATGGCACCGCTCAAGTAGATGGCATATTCGTCGGCGTTGCCGCTCCAGGAAATGGTGGCGCCGTCAAGGGTTTGGTCGGAGACAGTAATGTTGCTCGGCGGGAAACAGCTCACACACTCTGCCAACAATTCAAAACCGGAATAGGTGGTGGATCCGTCAGAGGTGAATTTCAGCGTGAGGGGTCCAACGGTAGAAATGACGCTGATTGTCTGATTTGAACCAGAAATCTGGGCGACCTGGTTGTCAGTGCCTGCTCCGTCATAAATATAAATATAGTCCCAGTTGCTCTCTGTAGAGGCCGTGCCGGAAAGCATCATCATTTCGCCGTCATTGGCAGGATAAAGCACCAACGTGCTGTTGCAGCTGTTACTGTAGCTGCTGTTAGGACCGCCATTATCATAAATCATTGTTCCGCAGGTGACCAACGTGTCGCTGCCTGAGGTAGCCATGACGTAAATACCAGGCGTGAAGGTGATGACGGCTGACCATGCGGTTTCCGTGTTGTCGCTGCAAAGCACTTTCACACGCACTTTATAGGTGGTGGCTGGTGTCAGGTTGTCAAGGGGGATCGACGTGTTGCTGGTAGTCAGCTCTGTTGCATTGTCCCAGTCAGTGGAAGAATTCGGCATATATTGCACAACGTAAGAGGTGGCGTCGGCGCAACCGGTCCAAGAGAGTGTTGCACTGTTGTTGGTGAGGTTGGAAATCGTCAAATTGGTGGGCTTGTTGCACAACGTTACTGCCCCGTATTCGAAGGTAACCTTCGGAAGGAAGTCGTGTGAGAGGTCGTAAGTGTAGGCAGCATCTGGGGCAGCTATGCCAAGAAAAAACCAATGGTTATAGCTGGCCGCTGCGTGGTCAAGATCCACCAGCAGATTGCCGCCGTTGTAGCTGTAAGGTATGTCAAAGGTAAGGGTGAGCGTTCCTGTTGAACAGTCAAAATAACCCTGATAGACTTGCGTCAAGGTAGTGGTGTTGTCCAGATCACTCAATGTGGTGTCTGTCGTTTCACCCAACGAAACGGTCCATGTTCCCAGACGGCTGGCTTCGGTATTACTACCGTTGTTGCCATTCGGGTCAATGTAGAACGTCATTTGCTGGATCGCTTGGCCCGTCATGTCGGTCAACAGGCTGGCAGGGTAAATCATCTGATTGTGTTGATCCTCATCAGCGTACCACCCATAGAAGGGGACATATTCGTTCGACGCCGTGCCATCACACACAGTCAGAGTCTGCGCATTCAATGCAAACGGTAAAAACAATACCGCAAGCATAAATAATCGTAGTAACTTTTTCATACTGTTTGATTTGGTGAATAAATGATGTTAATAAAATGAATTGTTCAAATAATAACTTTTTTTTACGAATCTGCAAAAATACAAAAATGGCCTCAATAGGTTTGTGGAATCTTATCAACATTTTATGAACATGATATGAACAGGAATTTCCCACACAAGCCTTTGCTCTTCTATAACTAAAAAGGGGAACCCTTCTGGATTCCCCTTGGATTATGATGCTTTGGATGCGACCCATGCCGCACCATTCCGCCCGACGTAGGAGGGCGGAATCTCCTACTTCTTGACGAAGGATTTGGTCACCATACCGTTGTCGGTACTCACGCGCACGAAATACATGCCGTTGGCGAGACCGTTGACGTTGATGCGGGTCGGATTGTCAATGGTGTTGACGGTGCGGACAACCTTGCCGTAAACATCGTAGACTTCCATGGAGGTCACGTTCACGTCGCCGTCCACGCGGATGTCAACATATTCGCGAGCCGGGTTCGGGAAGAGGGAGATGCTGTTGTCCAGCCAGTTCTCGATACCGACGTTGGTCGTATGTACGGTGATGAATGCGCTCCAGTCGCTGAGGTTGCCACTGCCACAGTCAGCCTGCACCTGAATCTCATAATCGGAGTCGCCGTTGAGGTTGGTGATGGTGTAGGTGTTGGTGGGAGAGGTAGCGGAAGACAAGGTGCTGCTACCGGCAACACGGTATTGGATGTTCCAGTTGTCCACATTGGCATTGTCGTCCCATGCGATAGTGACGGCATGGTTCTCAATGTTTGTGGCGTGCAGACCAGTGGGCACGTCGCAAGGATCAACACCTTGAGGCAGAGTCGTGAAGGTCGTTTCAGAACCATAAACGGTAGTGCCATTAAAGGTGATGAAAGCCTTGAAGGTGTAGCTGGTGCTGGGAGTCAAACCGGTGAGGTTAGCCGTGAAGGTATTGCCTGTGCCGGTACCGTTGATAGGAGCGTAGGTGCCGCCATTCGTCAGTTTCCATTCGAAGCCCTTAGCCGTGATGGCCACGTCGCTAGGATTCGTGATGGTGGCGTTCAGCGTGGCGTTGTCTTGTCCGAGAGCCGTGGCAGCGTTGGTGGCCACGGTCGGGTTGGTGATGACAGGGCCTGCACCGCTACAGTCAGGAGTGAAGGTATGCAGCGGGGAAGCGTAGTTTTCTTCCAGATCAGTGACGGTGTACAGCGTAGTGCCGTCAGGTCCGATCAACGTGATGGAGATTTCATCATCGTATTCACCGGTATGCCATACGAGCGTGGTAGCGATGCCGTTACAGAGGACAACAGCCACGCTGTCGTAGGTGGGCGTATCATCAAGTTCGTGGTCAATAGCTTCCAAGGTGGCCACAACGACACCGTTCTGTTCGAGTGTCAGGTAGCCGTCATTCCAGCCGTCGCCATATTCATCACCGAGGACGAAGATGTGCTCACAGGCGTCTGTGGCAGCGCAGTTCGGCGTGGTGAAGGTGGTTGACTTGTAGTTGGAAGTCTCGTCACCGCAGTCGGCTTTCACACGCACCTCGTAAGTGGTGAGACCGGTGAGGCCAGTGAGTTGGTAACTCGTGGTTGTAGCTGTGTTGGTGGTCCAAGTGGTGGCATCAGTGGTTTTGTGCTCCACAATCCAGCTGGTTTCATTGCCTGCAGGCACCCAAGAAACGGTGGCGGAGGTGTTTCCGACATTAGAGACGGAGATGCTGGAAGGAGTAGGGCAGGTGTTGGAGATACAAGAAACGGTCAATTGGAATCCAGGATACACCACGGAACCGTCGGAAGTGAACTTGATTGTGAGCGGGCCGGTGGTGGAGGTCAGGTCAGTAATAGTGGCTGAACCGGAATAGGTGGCCAGCGGCGTGGAGTTGACATCTGTACCGTCGTACACATACAAGTAATCCCAGTTGCTTTCAATGTTGACGTTACCGGAAATGGAGACGAGGTTTCCGGGAATTTCAGGATTGATGGTCAGTATGGAGCTGCAGTTGGTGCTGTAGTCGCCATTGGGACCGCCGTCGTCATAAATGACCATGGCACATGTGGTGACAGAAGTCGAACCGGTCGGGTTCATGTTGTAAGAACCGGGAGTAGCTGCCACAGGACCGCTTTGCGCGCTTTGGTCGCTACCGCAATCTGCAGCTACGTAGAAATCATAGACTGTAGCAGTTGCCAAGTTGGTGACCGTGAACGGGTTGGTGCTGGCTTGCACTTCCGTGCCGTTGCCAGGCGTAAAGCCCTCAGGACCGTATTCAATCACCCAGTTATTGGCGGAACCATTTTCTGTCCAGCTCAAGGTGACGCTGTTTGACGTCACTTCGTCCACCTCCAAATGAGTAGGTTGCGGACATTGTGAAGCTATGTCAAGAACCAGATTGTCAATATGGCCTTGGTTATAATAGGCTCCAGACACATAAGTGCCGATATTCTTCGGAGCCATAAGGGCGAGGCGGTCGCCTGTGCCAGCGAAGTCGCTGAAGTAGATGATGTACGTATCGTAGGTGGTGCCGCCCGTGTTGATGATCACCGTGTCAATCGGTTGGAAGGTGTTGATGTCCGTGCCGGTCATCGCACCCACGATCACGCAGAACGGGTAGGAGGTGGAGTAACGTCTTGCATCAAAGGAGATCTGCAACGAGTTGATCGGGAAGGTCTCGGTGTCGATGGAAGGCAGAATGGCGTATTGATCGTCGTAATCCGAGCTAGTGTAGGTGTAGAATCTAAGGCTGTAGCTGCCGCTATTTGCATAGGTGGAGCTGTAGTACACATACGGGTAGGTGGTGTAGCTTGTTCCGTTGTTGTGCGCATGCCAGCAGTCGCTCAGGTTGTTAAGACCGGAGGTGGTGTTGGAAGTGTGGGTGCTCATAGAGTCAAAGTTCTGCGTATAAGGCAGTGTCTCTAACGGCAGACACTCCGTGGTGAAGGTGATGAGTCTCCAGTTGCTCTCCCCAAGGCCAGTACAAACGGAACGCAAGTAGAAGTCGTAGGTGGTGTTGGCTTGTAAACCACTGATGGTGGCGGAATTGGTGACGGCGCCTTCCAAAACGGCCTCCTCAATGTCCACCGTGCCGGTCAGTCCGTAAGCATACTCCCACTCGTCGGCGTCACTGGTCCAAGTGATGGTGACCTCGTCGTTGGCCATGCTCTGCACTGCGATGTCTGTCGGATGGTCGCAGGGGTTTATGTAGTCCACCTGGAGGTCGTCCAGATAGATGTAGGAGCTGCCCCACTGCGGGATGCGGAATGCCAGGTAGTGTCCGTTACCAGCGTAATTGGCGGTGGTGATCTCGTAGTTGTTCCAAATGTAGGATACCGGTACGGTGAAACTACCGACAGGCACGAAAGTGTTGTAGTTCGTCGGATCACTCATCACACCCACTTCAATGCTGTATCCGGTGCTGGTGGCAAAGAGATTGACGTTCACCAACAAGCTGTCCATGGGCACGTCATCGTCGAATCTCGGGGTGGCGCCATAACAGTAGTTAGCGGATGTGCCGTAGAAGTAGAGGGAGTGAGTGCCAGAGGTAGAGTATGAGGTGGAAGCGTAAGGATACTGTGTGGAGCCGTTGGTGCCTCTGAACCAACAGTCAATGTAGTAAGAGGAACCACTGCCAGCGGCCGACTCGAAGTCCTGAGTATAAGGAACATTGATGTATTCGCAAACGGTGAAGGCACTGGTGGTGACCCAGTTGCTGAATTCGGAGGAGGAGCAGACGCTTCTCAAACGAATGTCATAGTTGGTGCTGGAAGTCAGATCCGTGAAGGTGTAGGTGTTCGTGGTAAGGGTGCCCACATTGGTCCATTCGGTGGTGTCGGAGGTCTTGTACTCCAGTTCCCATGAGGTCTCTTGGTCTCCGGCGACCCAAGCGATGGAGATTTCATCGTCGCTGTAGTCGGTGACCATGACATTAGGAGCGATACAGGTAGACACGGAGTCGCAGTCGCCGCCGAACTTCACGTTGGCGCGGGTAGCGGTGGAGCTGGGGCTACCGCCGCTCGGCGTAGTGTTAATGCTATAAGGGGCGGAGTCTTGATAGATGTACTTGGCCAATGTGCTGGATGCCGAGTGGGACCTCCATTGGTTGGAGGTGGTGTAGCTGCCCGTCTGGTCGATGACAATGACGGCAAGGTTATCGGTGCCGTTATAGGCAAACGGAGCATTGAAATTGAAGGTGTTCCAACCCGTGGTGAAGGTTTGGTTGCCGCTGTAAACCATTACCGCAGAGTCGGTGGGGAGCCAGCTGTCGGCACTGGTGGCCGTTGTGTGCATCAGGTAAATTTCGAACACACGGCTGGAGTTGATGGTAGAAGCGTCAAATGCGATGGAGGTGAGGGTGCTGGGACCGTTCATCTCGTTGGAAAGATAAATCTGTTGCGTGTAAGAGTAGTTGTAGAAAGAGTAGGAGGGCAGGTAGGAGGTTGTGCTCGTGCCGTTACCGACGGTGATTTCGCCGCCAGCCAGACAGCCGGTGATAAAAGAGCCAGTCAGCGTGTCGCTGTAGCCGTTTCCGTCACAATCCATGAACAATCTTACCTCATACTGGGTCTGTTGGGTGAGACCGCTAATCAGACAAGCGTTGGCCGTGGTGGTCACGCTCTGCCAGTTGTCAGCACCAGTCTCGGAATATTCCACATGGTAAGTCTCTGTGCCGGTGGCGGTGGCATCAGATGTCCAGCTGACCTGTGCGGAGCTACCGGTGATATTGCTGAAATGCATGTTGTGCGGAGCCATACAATTGGTTTGACCCGGCTCAATGACGATGTCGTCAATATAGATATAGTTGGAGGAACTGCCAGGCGCGAAAGGACAGTAGAGCGTCGGGAAGATCAGCTGACCATTGACGGCTTCGGGAAGCGCGAAAGACACCTCCGTCCAGTTGGCGGTGGCGATTTCGTTCGGATAGACAGTCTTTACCAAGACGAAAGAGTTGAAGTCGGTAGGATCCGTCATGTAACCGGCTTGCAGGTAACCGTAACCGGAAGAGGTGACATATTCTTGGAAACGCATCACCAGGGGAGCGGTGTTGTCGGTCAGGTCGAGACCTTGGAACCGAATCATCGCGGAATTGGGCGTGTAGGTGTAGAAATAGAGGGAGGCGTTGCCCGAATGATGGTAGGAGCTGGAGAGGTAAGGATAAGACGGGGAAGTTCCGCCTAAACCGCGCTCAGCACAGTCGGGAATGATGGCACTTCCGACACCGAAACCGTCCATGTCCACGACATAAGGAAGCTGGCTGGTCGGGGTACACAGCGTCTTGAAGTCTTGGATGTTCCAGAAGCTGTTGTCTGCACCGCAGTTGGCGCGCAGATAGACTGAATAATGCGTGTTTCCAATCAGGTCGGTAGCCACGTAGAAGGTGTCGTTCACGGTGACAGGGGTCTCGTTGTTCACGGTGCTGCCATCGGGCACAAACACCAGCTCGTAACCGTTGTGAGAATCGGAGGAGTACCAGGTGATGGTGGCACCGTCTGTAGTGACGTTGCTGACCGTCATGTGCGTGGGCATCGGACAAACCACAGGCTCACCCACGAGGAATCGGATATTGCTGCGGTCAGATCCCACACTACCCGAACCCAGGGAGTTGACATTGTAGGGGTTGCTGTCGTTTTGGAGATACAGGCTCTTTGAAGAGGCAGAATGTACGTTGAAAGTAGGATTGTTGCTTGAGACGTAGCTGCCGGTATTGTTCAGCACGGCTACCACGATGTTGCTGCTGCCGTCATATTCGAAAGGAATGTCGAAGGGGATGTTCACCCAGTTGTCGGGACCGGCGTTGGTGAAGTTGATCGTGCCGTTGAACACTTGGAACATTTCACTCACGGGAATCCAGTCGCCGCCGCTGAAGCTGCTCTTGGAGGTGTTGCCCATATAGACCACGATGTCCTTGGTTTGAGGGGAACCATAAATATATTGGAAAGAGATGCAGTTGATGGCACCGTCGATGGTGCCGAGATCAGCCACGGTGTAAATCTGCTCAGAGAAAGAGTATTTATAATAGGTGTTGAGCGGTAAAATATAGGAGGTGGAGGAGACACCGCCGCCGTCCACAATGACAGTGTCCAGACAGTCGGCGCATGGGTTCGAATTCATGGAGACGGCCACGGTAACAGGAGCGGACTCGCATCCGGAACTGTATTGGGCTGTCACGTCGTAGGTGTAGTCGCCGTTGGGTATCGAATCAAGGTAGGAGGTAGCTCCAACAGTGGCGATAAGAGCATCGTTACGGTAGATGTTGTATCCTGAAAGGATGTTAGAAGCTTCTTGAAGGTTGCCGATGATGATCCAGTTATAGTTTGACAAGCTGGATGAATTGGTAAGGTCTCCCCACTCTTCATCATCGTAGTCATAGAGGAGTAATCCATTGCCTGCCACACCGCCGTTGTTACTTGCGCCAAGTGGGTAAGCTGTCGTATCAAAGACGCAGTGGATGCCAATCCAGAGTTCTTGGGTGACATCAATCAACTGGGCTGTGTCCAGGAGAATCGTATTCATGGCACTAGGGGTCAGCTGGGCAGTGATGGGCTGGTTGACGATCAAAGTGCCGGGGTTGAAAACGGTGTCGTCAACAATGCTGCCACCTTGCCACACCATGATGGTGAAGGTGGTGGGGGCAATGTCTTCCGCCGTACCAGTGATGAAGGAGATGGAGGTGAGGTAGCGGCCGGCATAGCTGGCTAACTCCGTCGGCGTGAAACGCACCGTGCCAATGAAGTCTCCCCCGGTTGTGCTGCCGATACGGGTGTAGAGGGTGGTAGTGGACCACATGATGCTCGCCTGCGTGGAGTCCTCCACGGCATTCCAGTTAAGCAGAACATTGTTCCACTCCGGCGCGTGCAACGATGCTGCCAGACCCGTGGGCGCATTGCAGTTGCTCTGCGCAAACCCCCGAACCGACAGTACCATGACCGCCGTGAACAGAAATAGTACTAATTTTTTCATAACTGTTTGATTTGATGAATATTAAGGTTAAAAAACGTTGCTAAAATCAAAACTGGCTGCAAAGTTATACAATAAATGTTTTACGAAATGAAACTGTTGATAAATTGTTGATTATTTTTTGCTTAGAAGCTTAGGAGTTTAGAAGTTTAGAGGTTTAGGAGTTGAGAGGTTTATGGGGAGTATTTCCCCCCTTTAGGGGGGGCTAGGGGGGACTAAAAAAGGGGAATCCTCTCGGATTCCCCTTGAACATATATTAATGCGGTATTAAATGCGGTCGAAGCCGCACCATTCCGCCCGACGCAGGAGGGCGGAATCTCTACTTCTTGACGAAGGTCTTCGTAACAACCCCTGCCTCCGTGCTCACGCGCACGAAGTACATGCCGTTGGCGAGGCCGTTGACGTTGATACGGTAGGGCTGTTGCATTGCAGCAGCCGTACCCACGGTGTTGATCAATTTACCATACACATCATACACCTCCATAGCAGTTACGTTCAGGTCGCCGTCCACGCGGAGGTCCACATAGTCGCGAGCCGGGTTCGGGAAGAGCGTGATGCTGTTCTCCAGCCAGTTCTCGATGCCGACGTTGTCGGTGTGAACGGTGATGAAGTCGCTCCAGTCGCTGAAGTTGCCGTTGCCACAGTCAGCCTGCACCTGAATCTCGTAGTCGGTGTCACCGTTGAGGTTGGTGATGGTGTAGGTGTTGGTGGAAGAGGTGGCGGAAGACAAGGTGCTGCTACCGACAACACGATATTGGATGTTCCAGTTGTCCACGTTGGCATTGTCGTCCCATGCGATGGTGATGGCATGGTTCTCGATGTCGGTGGCGTGCAGGCCGGTGGGCACGGCGCAAGGATCAACACCTTGATCGAGGGTGGTGAATATCAGCTCGTTGCCAGTGATAGTGTCGCCATTGTAAACGATGTAAGCCGAGAAGATGTAGTCGGTGCTGGGGTCAAGGTTGGTCAGAGTGGCGGAGAACCCAGTGGTCGTGGCCGTGCCGGCGATGGTGGTGTAGTTGTCGCCCATCAGCGGCATCCAGGAGAAGCCCATTCCCGTGAGGGTCGCGCCGTCGGGGTTCGTGACGGTGGCGTTCAGGGTAGCGGTGGTCTGCGAGATGGCAGAAGCGGCTTGGGTAGCCACGGTAGGATCGGTGACCACAATGGTGGTGTCGCCAGATTCGCCGAAAATGGCGATGTCGTCCACATAGACATTGTCACCGTTGATACCATAGCCCATGAAGGCGATCTGGTAAGTGGCAGAGGGGTTCGGTAAGGTGACGGTGTCGATTTCGAAACCGGTGGTTCCCGTGTTGTAGCCCTTGATTCTCACCCATTCGGATGATTCAGAGGTTCTGTAATAGAGTGCCAAAGTGTCTGCAATGCCAGAATAACTATAAGGAACCAAGTTGTAGTTGAAGGTAAGGGTAGGGCTGGTAAGACCCGTGAGGTCGAAGGTCGGGGACATCAGACGGGATTCGGTACTGGTATAGTATAGAATCATGGCACTGTGCATGCCGGAGCTGGAGTAGCTGGAGGTGATGTGCCACGGATTGTTGCCGATGACGGTCTCTTCCGTCCAACATCCGAGGTCGTCGCCTTCAAATCCTTCGGTATAGGGGAATTCGGTCACGGTCACGCAGTTGGTCATGAACGTCGGACCTGTTGCCCAAGTACTGGAATCGCTAGCGCTACATTCGGAACGCACTTTCACGGTGTAAAATGTGGCGGGAGTCAGGTTGTCGATGACGTAAGGATTAATGTTGGCCGTAACCGTGGTGGCATTCTCCTCATCGCCAACCTCATAGTAAAGGATGGTCCAGGTAGTAGCCTCGGAATTCTCCGTCCAGGACACAGAGGCTGAATTCTCCGTCACGTTGCTGACGGCGACACCGGTAGGAGCCTGACAGGAAGGAATCGTTTCCAAGGTGATGTTGTCCACATAGATGGAAGAGTAAGAGCTGCCGTTAACCACATTGCGGAAAGCAATATAGGTGCCAGTGCCGGTGTAGCTGGCGAAGGTGACGATAACAGGGTCTGTTGGGAAATCTTCATCCAAAGAGATAGACTGTACAGGTACGAACGTAGTGGCATTGGTGGGATCGGTCATCACACCCACTTCGATGGTCGCATTGGAACTACTATAAGGTTCTCTAGCATAGAAGCTGACTTGCAGATTGTTGATATCCAAAACGTCAGCGTCGATAGCAGGAAGAATACCGTAGCAATTCGGATAATAGGAGTAGAAGTAGAGTGCATTAGAGCTGTTGATGCCACTATATGTGGAGACGTACGGGTAATCGCTATAGGATGATGAGATGTTGCTGATACGGTTCCAGCAAACGGGCAGCGGATCGTATTCGCCGCCAGCATACAGGTTGCTTTCGAAATCGAACAATTGAGGCACGGTGGTGATGAGATTACACTCGGAGACGAAGGAGACCGGAATACTCCACACGCTGGTGTCGCCGCTGTTGCAAATCGTGCGGACGGAAACCTCATACAGAGTGGCCGGGGTCAGATTCCCGATTTGCACCACAGGAGCGTAAGCGATGAATGTGGAATCGTTGACGGAAACCTCCCACTGCTGGTCGTTTTCGTCAGCGGGGGTGATGGTCAGCGTGGCCGTTGTAGTGCCGATGGTGGTCATCGCAAGAGCGGCAGGTCTAGCGCAAGAAACTTCGAAGATGGAGATGTTGTCCACTGCAGCACCATGGCCGCTACCACCGGAATAGTCGTTATACCAACGGAAATAGATACGTTGTACGGTATTGGCATACAATGTGCCGTCCAAAGTGATGACAGCAGTGTTCCAAGTGCTGTCGCCCACGAAAGCGCCCAGTTGCGTCAAAGAAGACGGAGTGGTGACGTATGTGCCGGCAGCAACCTCCACGGGAGAACCGATGAAGACGGCTAAGTAGTCGTAAGGAGAAGGCAGTTGTCCTTCACCCATACAGGTCCAGTCGAAAGTGAAGGTGTACTCGTCGGCATTACCGAACTGGATGTCACGGTATGCCCAAGTCGTAGTGGTGCCGCTGTTGTTATAGTTGTTGGTGGCACCATTGTCGGAGGAAATATAGAGGCTGTGGCTGCCGTCAGCAGTATGGTTGAGGGCGGTGCCGATATACCACATATTGGTGTTGTAGCCATTGACCAATGTCCACTTGTCGTTTTCAACAGTGTCTTCGAAGTCGCAGCCGTAAGGAACGGTGGCCGGAGCGACGGCGAGAGTGCTGAACGTATAGGCATTTGACCATGCGGAGTAGCTGTCATCGCAGTCGGTTCTCACATAAGCCTGATAGAAGGTGTTGCTGGGGAGGCCAGTGAAGGTGTAGCTGTTTTCGGTTACATCTACAGGGGTCAGCGTGGAAGGATCTGCACCTGTGTTGGTGATCACCACTTGCCATGCGGTAGCGTCGCCCTCTTCGGTCCAAGTGATCGTGGCAGATTCATGGGTGGGAGAGACATTCGTGATAGTGGGGCGGAGACATTCAGGAAGATAATCCAGCGTCACATTGTCAATATAGACATCAGAATAGTTGGGGAAACGGAAAGAGATTCGGTTGCCGGTACCTTGGTAGTCAGCAAGGGAGACTTCGTATTGGGCGTAATTCGTACCCAACACAATGTCGTTGCCCACTTGCACAAAGGTAGTCGGGTCAGACGGGTCGCTCATCACACCCACCTTGAGGGTGGCAGAGGAAGAATAGGGAGAATTTGCAAAGAAAGTGAGTTGTAAGTCAGAGAAAGGAAGTTCTTCCGTGTCAATAGGCGGCATGGAGGCGGTGTTTACATAGTATGAATAAAGGGCGTAGTTGCCTTCGTATGCATTATAGTCGTATGCGTAAGGATTGGTATTGTTGAGTGTACCGCGATCCCAACATTGCGGAAGCGGGTTGGAAGCCGTTTGCGATACGTTTTCGAAATCGCAGAAATAGGGAAGAGTGTCAAGGTTGACACACGGGAGGATGGTGCTTGTGGTGAGAGACATGGATTCTGTCTCGTCAGCGCAGATGGAAGAGACATAGAAGGTGTATTCCGTGCCGGGAAGCAAGTCTTCTACCGTGTAAGTGGTGTCGTTGATGGCGTTGTCGGAAGCAGCCACAAAAGCACCGGTGCCGTTTGTTTGTTTGTAATAAACCATGAAATTACTCTCGTCAGAGCTCCAAGTCAGCGTGGCGGTCGTGGCGGTCATAGCGGTCACCGTGACATTCTCAGGACGAAGACAGCTGGGCAATACCGCCAGGGTCAAATCGTCAAGGTAGAGTTGGTCGGTGGCCATATAACCGTAAGAGTTATAGGTACCGCAGGTGATGCGCAAAGCCAATTGATGGGCGGTACCCGTGTACGAGGTCAGGGTGGCGATATGTTCACCATAGTTGCCCATAATGTCGGTGATAGTGTCAATCGACGTGAAGGTGCTGGCATCAGCGGGGTCGGTCATGGCACCCACTTCCACGTAACATTGTGTGCCGTTATAGCAGTAAGCCCAGAAAGAGAGTTGCAGGGTGTTGATGTCGATGGAGGGGTCTATTTCGGGAAGCACGGCGATTACCGGAGCCGCAGACTGGGTCTGCAAGCAGTGGCTTCCTGAGTGAGCATAATAATTGTAAGTGTTTATGTAAGGATAATCACTGTTTCCAGGTTTGCTCCAACAAGCAGGTAAAGTGCCGTTGGCACCAATGTTGTTGCTTTCGAAGTCGACGGAGTAAGGCAGAACGCTGATTGGTACACATTCAGTATTGAAGTCCAATACAGCGGTGGACGGAAGCTCAGTGCCGTCGTCGCAAACGGCGGCCACATACCATTTGTAGTGGTTGCCGGGCAACAGGTCGGTCAATACATACTGGCTGTCGCTGTTCAAGGTGACATCCGTGATGGCAGTGAATTCGTCGGCATCGGCCAATTTATAATAAAGGACATATTCGTTGGCATCGGAATTCCAGCTCAAGATGGCGAAATCCGTGTTGATGGAGTCGGTGCTCTGGTCGACAGGTCTTTGACAAGCGGGAATCTCATCCACCGTCACATTGTCAACGCAGAGATTCCAACCGTCGTAGGGAGCGTTTCTTCTCACAAAAGCAATGTAGCGGTTGCCGGTGTAATTGGAGAGGTTCACCTCATACAAGTTGAAAGGACCTGTAGGAATGTTTGTCTGGAAAATCTGGGTGAATCCAGGCAACGGGAGCGTGTCAGTGGCGGGAGCAGTGAGGGAGATATTCTCATCAGAGATCCAAATGGAAATTTCATCCGTTTCAGATGTGGTACTGCTGCTGTTCTGAGCCCAGAAGGAGACTTGCATGTTGCTGTTGAGGTTCAGCATAGGAGAAATCAACCAATCGTTGTGAGGACCACTCGCATAGTCGGTGTAGCACATGGCGGAGCCGCTGCCTTGGTAAACTTGTCCAGAATAAGTGCCAGGTTTCCAATTGTATTCGTATGTGTCGCCGTAGTTGCTGGTGGTGGTACCGCCATTATAGACGGTCCAACATTGCGGAGCCTCGTTATTTTGTCCCAATGCGACGGTTGCCGACCAGTCGCCTTCAAAACCTTCGAAGTAGGGGAAGGTGCTCACAACATCACATTGGGTGGTGAAAGCGATGGATTGGATAGCACTGGTTTCATCAGAACCGCATTCTGTTTTTACGTAGGCGTAGTATTGAGTGCCGCCGACAAGGTTGTTCAGCGTGCAGAAAGTGTCCGTGGTGGAAGTCCAGATGGCATCGTCCAAACTGGCACCTGCCACATCAAAATAATAGTAGTGGGTGCCTGCGGAACGAGGAGACCATGAAAAGACAGCAGAATTGTTGGTGATGTTAGAGGCGGTTAAATTGGAGGGAGAAAGACAGGATGCGCCTCCTGTGTATGCGAACAGGGTTTTGGGGACGAAGTCCTGAACAGAGCGTTCACTGTTGTAGGTGTTCAAGCTGGCGTCGTCGATGGATACGCCTTGGAAATATGCACCGGAATAGTTGGAAGCAGTACTGTTGAAGTCGAGCAGCAAATTGCCGCCAGAGTAGGTGTATGGCGTACTGAAGTTGATGACCATCGTGTCGCCGGAAAGCACTATGGAACCGATGTAAACGGTGGTCAATTCTGTGGTGACGAATCCTGTGGCGGGAATCGTACTCATGGTGGTGGTGCCTAACTTGATGGTCAAGATATGTCCTGACCATGTGTCGTTGGGCATAGTGGAGATGAAGAACTTCATGCTCTCAATCTCGGCACCCTCCATAGTGGAGATCATGGACGAAGGATAGATGACTTGGTTGTGCTGGACAGCATCACCCCACAAGCCATAGAACGGGATACGGTTGTTTGATGTAGTCCCGTCAGCCACCAATAAGGTGCTTGGTTGCGCCGACAGCGTCAGGCCGCAAATGCCTATCAACACTGTCAACAGAATGGATAATAGCTTTTTCATACGATTAAATTTGATGAATAAATATTGATTGATTAGTGATTTCAAAAACAGGCCGCAAAGTTACACATATGTGGTTATCAAAAATCGATTGTTGATAAATTGTTGATTGTTTTTTCGGGATGTTTCGTTGTGGAAACGGTGTGCGCAATGTTTCGTTGTAGAGACGGTGTGCACACCGTCTCTACGTAGGAGGAGCTCTATTTTTCACTTCTTCGCGTTGTCGCCGATCTTGGTGCGAAGTCCGTTAAACATCAAGATAAGCAAACAACGCTGCATAATTACAACTTTATCTATAGGATGCAAAAAAAACAAAAGGTTACAATTTATTGATGTTTTTTTTGTCTTTGTTGATTCAATAATCTGACTTTTAGTTAGTTGAGGCGGTGTGCACACCGTCTTAACAACGAAAAAGGGGAACCCTCTCGGATTCCCCTGGAATATTAAACATTGGATGCGACCAATGCCGCACCATACCGCCTGACGTTGGCAGGGCGGAATCTCCTACTTCTTGACGAAGCTCTTCGTCACAACCCCTGCATCCGTGCTCACACGCACGAAATACATGCCGTTGGCAAGTCCGTTCACGTTGATGCGGGCCGGGTTGTCGATGGTGTTGACGGTGCGGATTACCTTGCCGTAAACATCGTAGACTTCCATCGCAGTCACGTTCACGTTGCCGTCCACGCGGATGTCAACGTACTCTTTGGCAGGGTTCGGGAACAACGTCGCGCTGTTCTCCAGCCAGTTCTCGATACCGACGTTGGTGGTCTGTGCCGAGATGTAATCACACCAGTCGCTGAGCTCGTCACCGCAGTTCGCCTGCACCTGGATCTCGTAGACGGTGGAGCCGGCGAGGGCGTTCATCGTGTAGCTGTTGGTGGTGGAGTGGGCGGAAGACCAGCTGCCATTGTGAACCTTGTATTGGATGTTCCATTTCTCTACCTCCTCGTTGTCGTCCCAGGCAACGGTGATGGAGTGGTTCTCAATGTTGGTGGTGTGCAGACCGGTGGGCACATCGCACGGCTCCACAATCACTTCTTCGGTTGTGAATACCAGATCGATGCCATAGATGGTCTCGCCGTTGTAAACGATGAATGCTTTGAAGATGTAGTCTGTGTTGGGGGTGAGACCGGTGAGGTCGTAGGTGTAGTCGTCGCCTGTACCTGTGCTGGTCACTTGCGTGTAGTTGACGCCCATGAGCGGCATCCATGCGAAGCCTCTGGACGTGATGGTCACGTCGTCGGGATTTGTGATGGTGGCGTGCAGGGTTGCGCTGGTCGTCGTAAGGTTGCTGGCCGACTGGGTGGATACGGTAGGAGCGGTTGGGTCGTCAGCCTGTGCTGTGGTGAAGCTGATCAGGTTGGTCCAGTCGCTCTCATCGTCGGGTCCGCAAACGGCTTTCACCCTAACATGATAAGACGTGCTGGGTTGCAGGTCGAAAAGAAGGTAGGATGGATTCGAAAGGGAGAACTCGCTGCCCCAGTTGGTCGTGGTGGCCTTTTTGTATTGGAGTTTCCAAGCGGTTTCCGTGCCGCCGGGAGTCCATGACACATGTGCGGAGGTGCTTTGGATGTCGCTTGCGGTCAGAGCCATAGGTGTGCTGCAGGTGTTGCTTCCGCCCGCATCATACACCATGATGTCGTCGAGACACACGCCATAGCCGTCAATGCCGTAACCCACGAAGGCGATTTGGTAGGTAGCGGAGGAACCCGGCAGCTCAATGCTGTCTTTACGGTAACCCTCGGTATCGTCAGTGTAGCTGATGATTCGCACCCAATCCTCGGCAATGGAGGTCCGGTAGAAGACCGTTAAGGAGTCGGTCACGCCGAGCCAGCCTATTCTCCGTTGATAGAAAGAGAGGATCGGTTGGTTGACTCCAGAGAAGTCGAAGATGGGGGAGACCAGGCGGGCGGAGGAACCGGGCGTGAAGGATTTGTAGACGCAGCCCGCACCGGTGTGGGTGTTGTTGGCCGTGAGAAGCCAGGGGTTGGTGCCCGTAAGATTCTCCACCGTCCAGCAATCAAAGGAGTTTTGGTTGAAGCCTTCTGTATAGGGGAAATCGTTGACAATGTCGCAAGCGGTGGTGAAGGCGGCGGTGCCCGTGGCCGAAATGCCGTCGTCGCCACAGTCTCCCGTGACGCTGACCGTATAGTTGGTGGCGGGGTTGAGGCCGGTCAGGGTGGCACTGTTGTCCGTGACCGTCAAGATTTGGCCGGCGCATTCCACCGTGTAGCTGTCAGAACTGCCGATCCAGGTGACCACCGCACTGTTCGAGCCTGCCGCAACCATGATGTTCACGGGTGCGGGACAAGCCACGGTGGTGGTGAATTGGATGGTGTTGGTGGCATCGGGATTGTTCCCGACACTTCCGCAATCGGTGACCACGTAAGCCTGGTACGTGGTTTGGGGAACCAAACCGGTCAGGATATGGGTGGTGGCAGTGGCGGACTGGGTGCTCCAGAGGGTGTCGGAGATTTTCTTGTAATAGATGATCCAGGCGTGGTGGGTGGTGTCGTTGTCCGTGAACTTGATGGTGGCGCTATGGCCATCCACGTAGGTGGTCATCAGACTGGTCTTCACAGGGGAAGGACAGACGGGCGCCAGGGAGACGGTGAAGTCGTCCATGTTCCAACCGGCATAGCCGCTGGCATAGCTGCTGGTGTAGCGAATGGCGATGCGGCCGGAGTCGGCGGAAGCCCCGTTGAAATCAAACGGACCCATGAAGATGCCGTTGCCGCCGCTGGCGGAACCGCGAGGCACGGGCGTGCCCGCATTACAGACCATCTCAAAGGTGTTGGGGTCGTTGATGTCGGTGATGACACCGATCTGGGCATTCGTCGAATTGATGCCGTAGCCCGTGGCCCAGAAAGAAAGACGAAGGTCGCGGAGATCGTTAGTGAACTCGGGCAAAACCAAAATGTTGTAAAAGCCCGTCATCTCAGCCGTGTTGGTGCCGGAATGAGCAGCCTCTCCTAATCCGCAGCGGACGAAAGGACCGTCGGCAGTGCTTCCCACGGTAACGTCCCAACAGACGAACGGTTGCTGGCCAACGCCCGGATAGTTCTCGAAGTTCTCAAACCATGGACTGGTGCTCGTGACGGTGATCGGGGAACAGGAGGTGGCGATATAGGCCGGTTGGGAAAGCATCGAGGAGTCGTTACCGCAAAGACTGCGCACACTCACATAGTACCCGGAACCGCTCACCAGATTGGTGAAGGTGTAGGAGTTGCCGGTGGTGACGTAGTGACCTGAGGTGGGACCCTCCAGATAGACGGAATAGCTTTGCGCATCGCCGGTCCAGGTGACCGTGGCTTGCGAGTTTTCAAGATTGCTGACCGTCAGGTTGGTCGGCGGGAAACAGCTGATACAGTGCGCCTCCAGTTCGAAACCCTCCAGTTCGAAACCCGAAGCGTTACCGGAATGGAAATTCAGGGTGATGGGGCCGTGGTAGTAAACGTCCACGTCATTCATGCCAGTGTAGGATCCCAAAATGTTGCCGTCGGTGCCCGCACCTTCGTAGATGGTCAACCTTGCCAAAGAAGTGGGGATTAAATCGAAGGTGTTCACCGTTCCGGTGAGGTGGATGCCGTTTCCTTCGAAAGCCGGGATGACCACCAAGGTGAAGTCGCAGCCACTGCTATAATTGCCGAACTCGCCGCCGTCATCGAAGATATACGAATGGCAGGTAATCATGGTGTCACTGCCGGTAATTCCCATGTTATATACGCTGGTCTTTGCCGTTACCGGTCCTACCCAGCTGCTCTGCTCGTTTCCACAGTTGGAACGCAGATAGAAATCATATGAGGTGGCTTCCTGCAAGTTTGTGACCATGAACGGGTTGGTGTTGGCACTGATGGGGGTGCCTCCTGTGGCAGGGTTAAAGCCTGAGACACCATAGAGAATGTCCCATGCTTGGGCGTTGCCGGTCTCTGTCCATGACAAAGTGACGGAAGTGGAGATGGCGCTGAGGCTCTTGAAGTTGATCGGTAACATGCAAGAAGGGGCCACGGAGATGGTGAGATCGTCCAAACGGAAACTGCCATCGGTGGCGTTGGAAGCGCGGAAGGCGATGTAGTGGCCATTGCCAGTGTAGTTGTCAAGCGTGACCACGTGGTGCTCGTAGGCGGCTTCGCCCGTGATCGTGCTGGTGACGGTCTTCACAAGCTGGAACGTGCTGGCATTCGTGGGGTCGGTCATGACACCCACCTCGAAAGTGCCGGTTTCACCGGTCTTCGCCAAATAGAAATCCAACATCAAAGTGCTCAACGGGATAGAGGCAGCCAGCTCGGGTGTGATGGCCATCGTCCAACTATAGGGAGTTTGGGAGAAGTCCAGACAGCCTGCAGAGCCGTTGTGGGTGTATTGGTTGTCGCCGAAGTAATAGACGTTGTGACTGGGAACGGAGGCCAGACGAGCCCAACAAGGGACGTATTCGGAACCGCCGTCCACAATGCTGACGTCGAAGTCTTCGGTGTAGGGTAACGTCGTGACCTCACCGCAGAGGGTTTTGAACGTGAAGGTGGGGGAGGGGGCAGAATAGTCCGAGTCACAGTTCGCCACTACGTAGAAAGTGTAGTAGGTGTCTGATGTCAGACCGCTCAAGGTGTAGGAAGTCGTTCCGCTCACGGTGTCGGAGGTGTATTGGGCATCCGATTGGGCTTTGTAATAGACCGTCCATCTGGTGGCTGAACCCGCTTCGTTCCAGTGCAGGACAGCACTGTTCTTGGTGATTCCCGATGCCGACAGTAAGTTGGGCTGGGCACAAGTGGTGCTGGTGATCCTGATATTGTCGATGGCTGCAGGCGGGTTGTTGCCCATGTAGTTGTCGTTCTCCCAATAGAACACAATCTTCTTTGAAGTGCCGGTTACATTCGGCAGCAGGAGATTGACGTGCGTCCAGTCGGGAACGTCAAACTGCTCCGGAAGCAAAAGAAAACCGTTAGGCGTGTTGTTTGGGGATATTTCAACATTGTCATTCACAAGATACACAGCAAAATAGTCATATATCAGATTTCCTGAGTACTCTCCCATAGTCTTGTAGTCGAATGAGAGATAGTGCTCCGCAGGGTCGTTGCCGAAGTCCACATTCAAAATGGCGAATGCTTTGGAAGAGGCCGTGTAGAGGTAGTTGTTGTTGACACCGTTGTTGTTGGAAATGTACATGCTGAAGCCCGTTTCATCGGGGTTGGCGGGGTCCACCGGCTTGAAGGTGGCAGGACCGATCTTCCACTGGTTGCTGCCGCCGCCCATGAAGGTGAAGTCGGTGATGGTCAATGGCGATGTCTCGAAATCCTGTGTATAAGGTAGTGTGATGGGTAAATTCTTTGTTGAAAAAACCAGCGTCTGGAGGGAGGTGGATTCGGAACCGTCGCCGCATAAAGACCGGACCTTCGCCTTGTATAAGGTGTTGGACGCTAAGTTGGTGAGGTTGACCGTGGAGTCGCTGGTGGACACAGTCAAGGCCGTGCTCCAATCCGTACTGGAGGCTGGCATGTACGCTACGCTATAGTTGGGCACAATCGTGTCGCCATGCCAGGAAATGGTGGCAGAATTGATGGTGATATTCGAAGCCGTCAGTGCCGTGGCTCTGGGGCAATTCGATTCAACGACGTATGTGAACGTGGTCTTGGGGAGGAAGTGGAAGAGCTCCCCTTGGTTTTCTGGAAGTTGATATTGGTTGATGCTGGCATTGGGCTGGACGGTGCCGTAAAATGCGTTGTTGAGCCAGGAACCAGCAGTGCTGACCAAGTTGAACAAAAGGTTGCCTCCCGTGTACAAGAACGGGGCGTTAAATGAGATGGTCATGATGCTGTCAATGACCACGATGTCGCCGGTATATACGGGAGACAAAGAGGTGTTGTTGTCGAAATAGTCGGACGGAAACTCACTGGCAAAAGAGATGCCCAAACTGATGGTGATTTGGGAAGTCAGCCCGTTGGGGGACCCTGTCATATAAAAATCCATCTGGGTGATTTCGCTCCCGATCATGTTTGTCAACATACTTGCAGGATAGATAATCTGGGTCCGCTGCGGCTGGTCAAGCCAGTAACCGAAGAATGGCACATTCGTGTTGGTTTCGGTGCCATTGGCAACCGTGAGGGTGCTCTGCGCTGACACGGGGGCAATCGTGAAAACGGTTGCCATGATCGTCAGCAGAAGTGCTAACACTTTTTTCATATTTTCTTATCTTTTAAAATTTATAATTTCTTGCTTTTTTATTGTTATTTTGTTGACTAAAAGTCAATTCCAAGCGGCAAAAGTACAATTATTACGTTAATAAGAGGCATTTGTTGATAACTTTTGTGTACAGGTTGGGAATGGTCGGAAATAAAAACGGGTATCGACTGTGCGGTCGATACCCGTTGGTTTTATTTAGAAGGTTAACCTTCTAACCTATTTCTTCACAAACGTCTTCGTCACCATGCCCTTATCGGTGGTCACGCGCACGAAATACATGCCGTTGGCGAGACCGTTGACGTTGATGCGGGTCGGATTGTCCATGACGTTGACCGTGTTGATCCATTTGCCGTAGACATCGTACACCTCCAAGGTGTTCACGTTCACGTCACCGTCCACGCGGATGTCAACGTACTCCTTGGCAGGGTTCGGGAACAACGTCACGCTGTTCTCCAGCCAGTTCTCGATACCGACGTTGGTGGTCTGTGCCGAGATGTAATCACACCAGTCGCTAAGTTCGTCACCGCAGTTCGCCTGCACCTGAATCTCATAGACGGTTGAACCGGCGAGGGCGTTCATGGTGTAGCTGTTGGTGGTGGAGTGGGCGGAAGACCAGCTGCCGTTGTGAACCTTGTACTGGATGTTCCAATTTTCCACATTCTCGTTGTCATCCCAAGCAATGGTGATGGAGTGGTTCTCGATGTCGGTGGTGTGCAGGCCGGTGGGCACGTCGCAAGGCTCGGGAGTGTCATTTTCGGTCGTGAATGTCAGCTCGTTGCCATAGATGGTCTCTCCGTTGTAAACGATGTATGCTTTGAAAATGTAGTCCGTGTTGGGGGTGAGGCCGGTGAGGTTGGCGGAGAAGTTGTTGTCCGTGCCGGTGCCGGTCACTGAAGTGTAGTTGTCGCCCATCAGCGGCTTCCATTCGAAGCCCTTGGCCGAGACCGTCACGTTGTCGGGGTTCGTGATGGCGGCGTGCAGGGTAGCGCTGGTCGAGGTAAGGTTGTTGGCCGACTGAGTGGTCACCGTAGGCGCGGTGGGATCGCCGGCCTGTGCCGTGGTGAAGCTGATCAGGTTGGTCCAGTCGCTCTCTTCGTTGGCTCCGCAAGCGGCTTTCACACGGACATGATAAGGCGTGCTGGGTTGCAGGCTGGAAAGAGTGTAGGAGGGGCTCGTTACGGAGAACTCGTTGCCCCAGTTGGTCGTGGTGGCCTTTTTGTATTGGAGTTTCCAAGCGGTTTCCGTGCCGCCAGGGGTCCATTCCACATGGGCAGTCGTACTGGCGACATCGTTCACATGCAGTCCTGTGGGCTTATCACAGATAATGGTTTCATGACCATCGTAGATCATGATGTCATCCAAATAGATGCTGTAACCGTCGATACCATAGCCTACGAAGGAAATCTGATAGGAGGAAGAGGGTGACGGCAAGATAACGCTGTCAAAGACGTAGCCGGAGGTCTCTTCGTGATAACCCTTGATTCTCACCCATTCGGCGTCGAGGGAGGTGCGGTAATACAACGCCACAGAGTCTGCCACGCCGCTCCAGCCAACTCTACGTTGATAGAAGGAAATCATAGGAAGCATGACATCTGTGAGGTCGAAGACGGGAGATATGAGGCGTGAGGAGGTGCCCTGTGTGTAAGACATGCCGACACTCTTGAATCCGGTGTTGGGATAATAGGATGAAATGAGCCAGGAGTTGTTCCCTACGAGGTTTGTCTGGGACCAGCAGCCCAAACTATTCGCTTCAAACCCCTCAAAATAGGGGAAAGAGTCGATGATATCGCAAGCGGTTGTGAAAGGCGCGGTGCCCGCCACGGAGAGACCTTCCTCTTCACAGTTGGCCATGACGCTGACGATATACTGCGTGGAGGGGGCAAGGCCGGTGAAGGTGGCCGTGTTGGTGGTGACGTAGGCGGTGTCGTTGTTGCAAACCACAACGTAACTGCTTGCATTGCCGATCCAGGAGATCACAGCGCTGTTCGAACTTGCCTCGGCAGTGATGCCTACAGGTGCCGGACAAGCCACTGAGGTGGTGAACTGGATGGTGTCGGTAGCGTCGGGATTAGCCACGGGGGTGCCGCAGTTGGTGACAACATACGCTAAATAGGTGGTTTGGGCCGTCAAATTCGACAGGGTCACAGAAGTGGTGGAGGTGGTAGCTGTATTCCAGGTGGCCTCATACGGAGACTTGTAGTAGACCGTCCATGCCGTATGACTGGGGTCGTTGTCGATGAAGTTGATGGTGGCAGCGTGACCGTAAATGTCGGAGACTGTGACGCTTTGCTTCAAAGGTGAAGGACAGCTGGGAGACAAAGAGACGGTGAAGTCGTCCAGATTCCAGTTAGCATAGAGGCCGTAAGTGCTGGTTAATCTGAAGGCGAGGCGACCGGAAGTGGCGGAAATCGCGTTGAAGTCGTAAGGTCCCATGAAAACACCGTTACCGCCCTCGGAAGAACCTTGCTCCCCGGGAGTGCCCACGAAGCAGAGCGTTTCGAAGGTGTTGGGGTCTTGAAGGTCGGCGATGACACCCACCTCAAGCGTGGTCTGGTCCGTGTTATAGCCGGTGGCCCAGAAGGAGAGACGCAAATCGTGGATGTCGTTGGTGAAAACAGGCAGAGCCAATAGGTTGGAATAGCCGGTGAGTTCGGCGCTGTTGGTGCCGGAGTGGGCGGCTTCTCCAGATCCGCAATTGACGTAAGGACCGCCGTCCTCTTCCGCAACCGGCGTAGCCCAGCAGACGAACGGTTGAGAACCGGTGCCCGGATAGGATTCGAAGGTCTCCACCCACGGGTTAGCATTCGTGACCGTGATGGATCCGCAGCTGGTGGTGAAATAAACCTCCTGGGAACTCAAAGAGGTGTCGGTTCCGCAAAGGGAATACACCCTTACGTAATACGGGGAACCGCTGGTCAAATTGCTGAGGGTGTAAGAGTTGTAGGTGGTGGTATAATCAGCTGAGGTAGGACCGTCCACATGGACGAGGTAGCTGTCCGATTCGCCGGCCCAGCTGACCGTGGCTCCGGTCTCCGTGATGTTGTTGACCGTCACATTGGTCGGCGGGAAACAGTTGGTGCATTGCACCAGCAGTTCGAATCCGGGACGGTTGTAATAGGAAAAATCACTGGAGATGAATCTCAGGGTGACGGGACCGCCATAAGCCAATTCCACGTCATGAATGCCCGTGTAGAAACCTAAAACGTTGCCCGTGGTGCCCACGCCTTCGTAAATGGCCAAAGAGCTTAAATAATAAGCGTTGTCATCGTAAGTGTTCACGGTACCGCTGATTTGGAGACCGCTGCCTTCCGTGGCGGGATAGATCACCAAGGTGTAGTCGCAGGATTCGCTGTAGTTGCCGAATTCACCGCCGTTGTCATAAATGTACATGCCGCAAGTCACCATCGTGTCGCTGCCGGTGATGCCCATGTTATAGCTGCCGGTCTTCAATGTGACAGGACCTGTCCAGGCACTTTGGTCGCTTCCGCAATTGGAACGCACGTAGAAGTCGTAAGTGGTGACGTTCTGCAAACCTCCGACCGTGAACGGGATGGTGTTGGCGTTCACCATGGTGCCTTCCGTCTCAGGATCAAAGCCCATGGGACCATACAGGATGTTCCAAGCGGTGGCGTTGCCGACTTCTGTCCAGGTGAGCAGCGCAGCTTCGTTGTAAACGTCAACCTCCTGGAAGTTGATGGGAACCATACACGCGGGAGTCTCCGAAACGATGAGGTCATCCAAGCGAAAGCCGCAAGAAACGGAATTGGAGGCGCGGAAGGCGATAAATTGGCCGTTACCAGTGTAGTTGCTCATCGTGACGACGTGGTGCTCGTAAGAGGCAGCATTATTGCCGATGATCGTGCTGTTGATGGTGTGCACCACTTGGAAGGTGCTCGCATCGGTGGGGTCGGTCATGACACCCACTTCGAAAACACCGGTTTCACCCGTCTTCACAAGGTAGAAATCCAACATCAAGCTGCTCATCGGAATGTTGGAGGCGATGGCCGGCATGATGGCCATGGTCCAGCAGTAGGGGGTGTAAGCGAAGTCCAGACATCCCGCAGAACCGTTGTGGGTGTAGTTGACATCGCCTAAGAAATAGACCATGTGGCTGGGGTCTAAGGCCAGACGGCTCCAGCAGGTGACGTATTCTGAACCTCCATCCACGAAGGGTTCGTCGAAGGTGGCCGTATAAGGTAACGTGGAAATTTGGTCGCAAAGGGTTCTGAAGGTAAAGGATGCGGAAGGTGCGGAAATGTCATCGCCGCAATCCGACACCACATAGAAGGTGTAATAGGTGTCTGAATTCAAACCCGTGATGGTGAGAGAGGGAGATCCGCTGGCGGAAGCAGAGGTGTATTGGGCATCTGAAACGGCTTTGTAATAGACGGTCCAGTCCGTGGCGGAGCCGATCTCGTTCCAGTGCAGGGTGGCACTGTTGGTGGTAATACCCGATGCAGAGAGCAAGTTGGGCTGACTGCAGGTGCTGCCGATAAGCGAGATGTTGTCAACGGCCACGGGGGGATTGTTGCCGTAGGAACCGTCGTTCTGCCAGTAGAAAACAAGCTTCTTCGTAGTGCCGGCCACGTTGCTGGGCAGCGTAATGTCGACACTTACCCAGTCGGGAACTTCGCACACTTGAGGAACCAGAAGCGTGCCGGTAGGGGTGTCGTTGGTGGAGATGACGGCATCGCCATCCACCAAGTATAAGGCAAAGTAGTCGTACAAGGTGCCAGAATAATTTTCACCCATCGTCTTGTAATCGAACGTGAGGTGGTGCTCCATCGGGGTGTCGTCAAAAGTGACATTCAAGATGGCGAACGCTTTGGATGAAAATTCGGTCTCGTAGTGGTTTGAACTGCCGTTGTCGTCTGAAATGTACATGCTGAAGCCTGTCTCGCTGGCATTGTTGGGGTTCGACGGCTTGAACGTGGCCGGTCCGATAGCCCACTTGTTGGGTCCGGCATTCATGAAGGTGAAGTCCGAGATGAGCTGAGGGGTCGTTTCGAAATCCTGCGAGTAGGGCGGGGTAAACGATGTGTTCGGAGTGCTGAAGTACAAAGTTTGAAGGGAGGTGACGGTTTCTCCGTCATCGCACAAGGATTGAACGACCGCCTTGTAACTGGTGTTTATCTGCAGGTTGTTGAGGTCAACAGAGGTGCTGGTGGTAGGGATGGTCGTCGCATTGTTCCAGTCGGTTTCGGAAGCCAGCATGTATTGCAAGTTGAAGGAAGTGACGGAAGGGTCACAGTTCCAAGAAATCGTGGCCGACGTAGAGGTGAGGTTGGAGGCCGTCAAATTAGTGGCTTTGGGACAATCCGAGGAAACGAAATAGGTGAACGTCGTCTTGGGCAGGAAGTTGTATTTGTCGGCATTCGTATACCACTCGAAGTATTGGTTCAGGCTGGCATTCGGTGATTCGATGCCGTAGAAAGTAGAGTTGGACCACGTACCGGCGGTGCTGACCAAGTTGAACATGAGGTTGCCGCCTGTATAGAGGTAAGGGGTGCTGAATTCGATAATCAGCGTGTTATTGTTGATGACAATGTCGCCATAATAGACGGGTGTCAGCAGCGTGGTGTTGTCGAAAGAGGTGCCCTCAAACTGGCTGGCTGATGAGATGCCCAGCGTGATGGAGAGCTGGGAGCTGAGTCCCGTGGGGGTGCTCGACATGTAGAACTCCATTTTGGAGATTTCTTTCCCTATCATTTCTGTCAACATAGTCGACGGATAGATGATTTGGGTGTGCTGGATCTGATCCAGATAGTAGCAGTAAAACGGTACCTTTTCGTTGGTGACAGTGCCGTTTGCCACCGTCAAGGTGCTCTGTGCTGATGCCGGAAGGGTCGCGAAACCGAATGTCATGAGCGTCAGCAGAAGTAATAACACTTTTTTCATAATACTATATTTTTAATAATTTTACTCGTTTTTATTTCAGACATTTTCTTCCGAAAATAGTCCACGCTGCAAAATTACAAAAATTTTCATATTAAATGTACATTGTTGATAACTTTGTGAAAAACCCTCGCAAATACAACAAAATGGGGAACCCTTCCGGATCCCCCATGGATTATATTCTTTATTCTTTGGATGCGATCGAAGCCGCACCATTCCGCCCGACGAAAGGAGGGCGGAACCTCCTACTGCTTGACAAAACTCTTCGTCACAACTCCTGCATCCGTGCTCACGCGCACGAAATACATGCCGTTGGCGAGACCGTTCACGTTGATGCGGGTTGGATTGTCAACGATGTTGACGGTGCGGACGACCTTGCCGTACACATCGCACACCTCAAGGGCCGCCACACGCAGGTTTTCGTCCACGCGAATGTCCACATATTCCCTGGCAGGGTTCGGGAAGAGGGATATGCGGTTGAGCAGGTATTCTTCAATGCCGTCGCAAGCGGTGGTGGTCGCGAAAATGGAAGCACTCCAGTCACTGAGGTTGCCGTCACCGCAGTTGGCCTGCACTTGGATTTCGTATTGGGTAAAATTCTCTAAATTGCTGAGGACATTGCTGTTCGTGGAAACAGTGAGGGTGCTCCATTCGTCGTTTTGCGTGCGGTAACGGAGGTGCCATTCCACTGCGTCAGTGCTGGCATCCCACTCGATGGAAATAGCGTGGGCTTCCACAGAAGTGGCGTGCAAACCTGTCGGGGTTACGCAAGTGTCAGGGCCGGGTCCGGGAGCGGCGCTTCCGTCAACGGTGATGTCGTCCAACACGATGCCGTGGCCATAGCTAGCGGTGCCCACGAAAGCAATCTGGTAAGTAGCAGACGGGTTCGGCAGGGCAATGGAATCCATCGTCCATTCCACCACGCTGCTGGTGTATTGGGTGAGCGGCAACCAGATGTCATCAAGGGAAGTGCGATAATAGAGGTACAGGAGGTCTTGATCGTTGCCCCAAGCTTTCTTCGCATACCAGAAGGAAAGGTACGGGTCGGTCACGTTGGAGAGGTCAAAGATGGGGGTCACCAGTCGGGTGGTGTATCCGTTGTCGTTGTTTTGGTAGAAGCAAGCGTTGTAGTTGCCGGTGTGCGCGTTGTTGATGCCGCTGCTGGCGGAAGCTCCTGCCTGGAATGACCAGTTGACGCTGCCCACGACGTATTCTTGCGTCCAGCAGTCGGGCATGGCGCCGCCATGTTCAAATCCTTCGGTGTAGGGGAAGGTAGTTACGGATTCGCAAGGGGTGGAGAAGGTGAAGTTGGTCCATGCGGAGTGCTCGTTATTATCGCAGTTGGCCTGGATCCGCACTTGGTAAGCGGTGCCGGGAAGCAGGTTGCTCATGGTGAAAGACGGCGTGTTTAAGACCGTTTCGGAAGTCCAGGTGGTTTCGGAAAGCTCTTGGTACTCGAACGTCCAGCTCTCTTCGGAACCCGTCGGCGTCCATGAGATTACCGCACTGTTGGTGGTGAGGTTGCTGACGGCCACGTCAGTGGGTGACGAACAAGCGGCCGCCTCCATGGAGAGGTTGTAGATGATGGCGCCGGGATCCTCGCCGCCGCTGGTGTCGTTACGCCACAGGAAGACCAATTTGGCCGTGGAGGTGGCATCGGGCACAGCGACAGGATTCGGCATCACGGCCGTGACATGGATGATGGAGTCGTTGGTCAGGTTGAAGACGTATGCGTTGCTGGCGCCGGTGTATGGCAGATAGTCGGTGAAATTGATGGCGTATTGCGAGAAATTGATGTTGGCGTAGGCCACATCGGTAGAAGCGGCCGGATAGAGACTGTCGCTCGGGGCGAAGAAGACCTTCATGTAGTCGAATTCGTCTTCACCGCCCACCTTCACGTCAAAGCTGATGATGAGCTCGGGAGCTTGTCCGACAACGAAAACCTTTTCGGTGGTGACCACGGCGAAGGAACTGTGGTTGTATCCGGGGGTGTTGTTGTTTGAGGAAATGAACAGTGCGTTGTTGTCATCGCTGATGGAACCAATTTTCCAGCGGTTGGTGCGGTTGCCGTTGTTGAACAGCCAGATCGGGTCGTTGCCGTCGCTGAAGTCGGAGCTGAAGGGCAGAGTGGCGGCAACCATCGGAGTGGTGAAAGAGAGGGTGGCCGCCGGGGAGAGCTCTCCGTCGCAGTCGCCATAGACGTTCACCTGATAAGTAGTCATCGGGATGAGACCGGCAAGGGTAAGGGTTGTGTCAGAAAGAGTCTCCGAGATCCATGTGGTGTCACTTTCCGCTTTGTATTCCACAGTATAGATGGTGGACACGCCTGTCCAAGTCAGGTCGGCGGAGGTAGCGGAGAGGTTGGAGATGGCCAAGTCGCCGGGAGGAGTACAAGAGGCACAAGACACGTTCAGAACGAAACCGCTCTTGTTGATGCCGCCATCGGAGGTGAACTTGATGGTCAGGGGACCGTTGGAGCCGACGATGGTGGAAATGGTGCCGGAACCGGTGAAGTGACCGAGCTCTGTGCCGCTGGTGCCCGCTCCGTCATAAATATACAGGTGGTCCCAGTTGTTCTCGGTGTCGTAGGTGCCGGAAATGGCGATGGAACTGCCGGAGGTTTCAGGATAGAGCACCAGCGTGTAGTTACAACTGGAGCTGTAGTTGCCAGAAGCACCACCGTTGTCGTAAATGATTACCCCACAGGTGGTCAGTGTGTCGGAACCGCTGACGCCCATGTTGTAGGCACCAGGAGTGACGGAGATGGGTCCAGCCCAGAAACTCTGTTCTTCACCGCAGTTGGCCTGCACGTAAAAGTCATACGTGAGGGGAGTGAGATTCTCAATGGTGAAGGGGTTGGTGCTGGCTGCCACCAGAGTGCCGCTGGAGGAACCCTGTGTATAGCCTGAAGGACCGTATTCGATGTTCCAGCTGTTGGCAGTGCCGTTCTCTGTCCATCCAAGGGTGACGGAGTTGCTGGTTACCGCGCTCACAGTGAGGGCGGTCGGTTTCGCACACGAGCTGGCGTTGGTTACCATCACGTTGTCGATATGCAGGTCATTGTCGCCATTGTCGGTGACGGTGGATTCGCCATAGAAAGCGATCATCACTGTCTGGTTAGCGTAGTTGGCCAAAGAAAGGGTGACCTCATCACCAGTAGCGGGAATCTGGTTGTAAACATAGTCGGCGGTGCTGTCATTGCTCCAAATGATGGAGTTGGTGGCGCTCCAAGTGGCACCGAAGTCGGTGGAGATAATCACCAGGAACTTATCGTCTTGCTGTGCGGTAGTACTGGCGATGGGGGAGGCGGTGTTGTAATAGGTGAGGGCCAAGTCGAAGGTCAGCACAGGATTGGTTAACTCACTCAGGTCGATGGGAGGGGTCACCAGCCATCCACAAGTCCCGGTGCCGTAGATGTTGATTCTGGCATGGTGGGCACCGAAGACATGGGTGTTGCTGAAGTTCCAGCCGCCGGTGGTCTCTGTAAGCGTGCCGCCGGCAAAAATAGTGCTGGCCAGACCGGAATAGCGACTCCAGCAGATGGGAAGGTTGTTGGACCCGTCAAAAGTTTGGGTAAACGGTGCAATATAGGTGCTACATTCCGTGGTGAAAGAACTTGTACCTAAGCTGTTCGTCGTGGAACCGTCGTCACAAATGGAGGCTACATACCAGGTGTAATCGGTGGCGGGGGTAAGATCCTGAAGAAGGAAACCGGCAGAGTCAGATGCAATGCTCGCGATTTCCGTCCAGCCCGTGTCGTAGGAGGTCTTGTAATAGAGATTGTAGAAGTCGGTGTTGCCGTCCCAGTTGACCGTGGCGCTGGTGCTCGTGATCTGGTTGACCGTCAAGTTCGTGGGTGTGCCACAGTTGGGAATCTCTTCCACGGTGATGTTGTCAACAAACCAGTACCAGTTGCTGCTGGTTTCATATTTGAAGGTGATGTAGTATTGGGTGAAAGGGTCGGTGCCGACATCCCCAAAACTGACGATGAAGGGGTGCGGGTTGTTGTCGCCGAGCTGCGCAGCGTTGATCGACCAAATCGGAACGAAAGTGCTGCTGTCGCCGGGGGAGGTCACATAACCTACACTGAGTGTCCCGGACCATGAACCCTCACGGAAGGTGTAGAAGGAGATCTGCAGGTTGGAGAGGTCCTCGGATATCGGGGGCATCACCGCGAACTGGGGCTCGTAAGTGTTATAGTTGCATTTGAACATCAGTACTTTGTCGCCGCTTTCCAAACCATAGTCGCCGGTGACTTTGGGATGGCCGTCGAACGGGTTGATTTTCGACCAACATGCGGGAAGACCATTATCAGGAACACTGTTGAAGTCCTGTTGGTAAGGCAGGGTGATGTCGCATGACAGACTGCTTCCGGAAAGGATAACTTGGGTGGAGACAGTCCCGTCGGTGAGGGTCAGCATGGCCGTGTCGATGCCCTCGGAAGAAGGATAATAACGGACATACAGAACGGTGTCGGTGCTGGACAATGTGGCGCTGCCGCTGTAATTGATGTTGTCGGTGGCGATTTCAAACGGGGAACCCACCGTGGCCGTGATGGGCCCGGCAACGTTGTAGCCATTGACGGATACCGTCTGGGCGGCAGAGGGTGCGCCAACCGGAACATCGAGGAATTGGAGTGCCGTGGGCACCGCGGTGATGATGGATGAAGCCGTAGTGGTGGTCACGGTGATGTCGTCCAAGATAAGAGCCAGCTGGTTGGTGCAGTTGTAGTGACGGAAAGCAATATAGACCGTGCTGCCGCTGTATGCGCTCAAATCAACGATGCGATGCGCCCATTGATAAGAATTGGGGGTTTCCTCATACACTTGGGTGAACGAGGTGAGGTCGGTCGCCGAAGTGGTGGATACAAAAACGCCAAAATGGTCGGCAGGATTGGAGAAACCCACCATCCGCCAGAAATCCAGTGTGCTGGGACCTGTCAGCGTGATGGCAGGGGTGATCAGCCAGTTGTCGGGGGTCAATGGAGCGTTGTTGAGCCTCGAAAAGGAGAGATAGGCGCCATCGCTTTCGTGCCCGTCAACGTAGGTGGTGAAGTTGTGAACCCAGTTGTTCCCGTCGTTGTCCGCGTCGATGGCCGTCCATCCCGCAGGCAAGACACCCTCCTCGAAACCTTCACTGAAAACAGTGACTTGCGCGTGGATGGAGAGGGTAAGTGTTGTCAATAATAATGACAAGAATAGTACAATCTTCTTCATTTTGTTTGATTTTGTGAATATTTAAAGTCAATCTATTTTCTTCCAAAAAGAACAGACTGCGAAAATACATTTTAAAATAAGTGTTCACAAAATTTATTTATCAACAATTGTTGACAACTTCGAACATTTCGTCCATGAAATTAAGAAGATATACTTTTTCGGTGCTGCGTGTCACGGCGGTGTACATCCAGCGGAGATACTCTTTGTCGATGGTGTTGTCGGGCAGATAACCTTGGTCGATGAGCACGTGTTTCCACTGTCCGCCTTGGGTTTTGTGACAGGTCAGCGCGTAGGCGAACTTCACCTGCACAGCGTTCAGATAGGGGTCGTTTTTGATTTTCATGAACCGTGCCCTCGGGTTGACGATGTCCATATAGTCTTCTGCCACAGCGTAGTAGAGTTTTTGGTTTGCCTCGTGCGACAGTGAAGGCCCGTCACAGTCCAAGCTCTCCAGGATGATTTTCATGTCCACGTAGGGATGTTCCGGGTAATCGCACAGCCGTACGGTCACATCCGCGAAATGGAAGCCATAGAGCTCCTGTTGCTTGTGGATGGACATGATCTCCATGATGTCGCCATTGGCCAGGAAACCGGCCTCCGAGAGTTCGTCGAGCCAGTAGTAGTTGTTCTTCACGGCCATGATATAATCGCCTGTGGCAATGACGTTTTCGCGGAACAGGACGCGGCTGCGCACGGCATTGTTGAACTGGAACGCCCGCTTGTTGGAACGAGTCACCAGCACGATCTCGTCGCTGTCGTGGTCGTTGTAAAGTTGGTTGAGCAACTCCTCCATCTCCCCGCCCGGCACGCGCCGGAAATCCTCGAATGGCCGTCCGCTGAACAGGGGCAGCGTGTGGTCACCGGCGTTGATCTTGTCGCGCACCATCGTGGCGTTGTAGAGGATGCCGGAGTCCAGCGACTGCCGTACCACATCGGTGAGGCGCGCCCCGAAAACCGTCACATCGTAGGCACTTTTCAGGTAGTCGGCATCAAGGGCTGGACTTTCGTCCGCGTGCACCGGCGGCAGCTGTGCATCATCGCCCACGAAGAGCATCCGGTTGCTGTCACCCAGATAGACGAACTCCATGAGGTCGTCCAATAAGCTGTTGCCAATAAGGTCGTTGAGACTTCCCTGCGCGGAAATCATCGAGGCCTCGTCGACGATGAAGAGGGTATGGCTGTCTTTGTTTTCGCGGCGTACGAATTGGGTGATGCCGTCTTTGCTGTGCACCCGATAGATCCATTTGTGGATGGTGTAGGCTTTGCGCCCGGCATATTGCGAGAGCACTTTGGCGGCGCGACCCGTGGGCGCGAGCATCACGATGTGCACCCCGATGTCGGAGAGGGTGTTCATCAAGGCGCTCACCAGACTGGTCTTGCCGGTGCCGGCGTAGCCTGATAGTTGGAACAGGAAGTTGTCGCCTTTGCCGTAGATGAATTCGGTGAGCCGCTCCATGGCCTCGGCCTGACTCTCCGTCGGTTCGAAGCCGAAATGCTGGCGGAAACGCTCCTGAAAGGTGCTTCTGCTTCTGTCCATGGTTAAGTATGAAGGAGGAAATTACATTTTGACGAACTTGCGCGTGACCATGCCGCTCTTGGTCTGAATGGTGGTGGTATAGAGGCCTGAACGCAGGTGTTTTACGGGGATTGTGATCTGTTCGCTGTCGAAAGCACCCTCATACACAGTGCGTCCTTCGGCATTGCGGATGACCACCCTGCTGACGGGTTCGTCGCAGGCGAGGGTCACGCGGTCGCTGGCGGGATTGGGGTAGAGGACGAGCTCACGTGCATGCGGGTCCACGCCGACGTGACCGCCCATGTAGTCGATGTCGAAGCCGGCGTCAATGCCGCTCTCGTCGGTCTCGAACACGATCATCAGGCGGCGGGTGTCCACCGTGAAACTGGAGTCGGCAATGTGGCCAGTGAGCGAGAACATATAGTTCGCCTCAGAGATGGTGTTGTTGTAGAAATGGAGGAAGTCGTGCCCCTCTTCAAGATCCAGATAGTTGATGTGGAAATCCACAGCCGAGTAAGTGGCATTCAGCATCAAACGGTATTTGCAGGTGACGAGGTTGTTGTAGTCAGCGTCAAAGCTGCCGTCGGTGATGTTGCCGGACGGGTTACTGTACATCTTCGTGCCGCTGCAGAATTCGGTGTAGTGGGCGGTGTAGTGCGCACGGAACCCCTCGCTTTCCGCGGAATGCGTGACTAACCTCAGGTGGATGTCCGGGGTGGGCAGATTGAGCGACAGGGTGCCGGTGTCGGCAGTAATCCATTGATAACCGGTCATGTCAATGGAGTTGGCGATGTAGTAGAGAGTGTCGCTGGCAGCAATGTGGTAGTCCAAATTCAGCGAAATGCCGGTCAAGTTGTACCCGTCGGGGTTGATGTGCCAAGAATAGTCCATGCCGGCGGGACAGTTTTCGTAGTCCAGACCGCCGTCGGTGAAGGTCCCTTCGCGAGCGGTGAGCATCGTGCTGCCGGTCAGCGGCTGCGGGGTGGGGTAGGTGTATTGCGTGGTGTCAGGGTAGGCGTTGATGATGAGCTCTTGCGCGAGGTTGAAGTTGTAGGAGCCCACATAGAGCGAATGGGTGTAGTAATAGCCGTCTTTGTAACCGCTCCACCCGAAATTGAAGTGGAAGTAGTAGGCGCTGTCCACCATTTTGTATCCGTCGCAGATGAAACCGTGTCCGTTGATGTTGGGAACGCTCCATCCGGCGTAATACATCGGGATGCGGCGTTGCAAATGGCTGACAATCACGCTGTCCCAGTTGAGGTCGGTGGAATCGCGGAAGAGGTACTCGGTTTCAGGAGAGTATTTGAAGAAGGTGCGCAGCACCCGCGCCGCGCTGTGGTTGTACATGCCGGAACCGTCGGGTCCGTAGTGCATGTCCACGCCCACGCCGCAATGGTAAATCAGCTTCGAAATCTCCGTGTTGATGCAGGTCGGTGCGTCGCACATGGCGTTGTAGTCGTAGTGGGCGTTGCCGTAGTCGGCCGATTGCACGCCGTAGTTTTCGTCGGTATAGGAGTAGCTTCCCACGCCGGATTCAGGGAAGCGGAAGTAGTACATGAGCTGCGCCATGGCCGTGGCCACGCAGCCGGTCACCACGCGCCCGTTGTCGCCGGCGGGGTCGCGCGGACAGTAGTAGTTGTAGTATTCGCCTTGGTCCCATCTCGACAGCATCAGCGGTGCGATACTGTCATCCGTGCGGAAGGCGGGCGCCCCTGCGAGAATCGCCTCCCACTGGGCTGCCAGCTGCGGTTGGACGATGTGCTCCCGCTTGATCTGCGCGATCTGGTTGGCGTAGTGGTCGATCCACATCTGGAAGGGCGGCACCACATCGCTGTCGTTGTAGAGTTGATGGTCGATATAGGCCAGCACGGGCTGTGCGCTCCGGTCGCCGGAGACCACCACGAAGGCGTTCTCCGCATTGAAAAAGTAGAGCAGATTATCCTGTCCGTTGTCCATCACTTTGGCACAGCGCACGAATGTTTTCCCTTGACTTTCGAGGAAGCGTTGCGCCACGGTGGCGGCCTCCTGAGGTGTCACATTCTGGGCGGTGGCCATCCCACAAATGATTATGCTGAGTACAAAAGCGTATAATTTTTTCATATTGGATGTTTTAATATTTCAAGCCGCAAAGATACAATTATTTTTATGTTAGTAAGACAATGTGTGATTCGCTGATTTTGGTTGTCACTTTTTTGTCTTACGACTGAACCAAGTTGTCACCTGCGTCTGTCAATCGTCAATCGTCAATTTCGTTTGCAAGACGCAGTTGCCTATGTGCGGGACGCCGTGGTTCAATTGTTGTTGGCCCCTTCGTCGCACTCACCCTCCCCGTTTCAAATAGTTGAGGAGCGCAATCAAAAAAATTGTATCTTTGCGAGTTTTTATAATATAGTATAGACTTATGGTAAAACCCTCAATTCCAAAAGGTACAAGAGACTTCACGCCCGTCGAGATGATGCGGCGCAATTATATTTTCGACACCATCCGCAATGTCTTCCACAGGCACGCTTGTCTGCCAATCGAAACCCCTGCGATGGAGAACCTCTCCACCCTCATGGGCAAATACGGCGAGGAGGGAGACCGTCTGCTGTTCAAGATCCTCAATTCTGGTGACTTTACGAAAGGTGTTGATTTTCAAGATGAAACGCAAAGCACGAACAAGCTCGCCGCGCAACTCTGTGAGAAGGGTCTGCGCTACGACCTGACCGTTCCCTTCGCCCGTTTTATCGTGCAGCACCAAAACGAGCTCACCTTCCCGTTTAAACGCTATCAGATGCAGCCTGTGTGGCGCGCCGACCGTCCGCAAAAGGGCCGCTATCGCGAGTTCTACCAGTGCGACGTCGATATCATCGGCAGTAACTCGCTGCTCAACGAGGCCGAACTGGTGGAGATCACCGACGAGGTGTTCCGCGCTTTCGGCATCAACATTGTGATGAAAATCAACAACCGCAAGATTCTCAGCGGCATTGCGGAGACCTTCTGCAGTGCCGACTTGGTGACTGACCTTTGCGTGGCGCTCGACAAGCTCGACAAAATCGGGCGCGAGGCCGTCTGCGCCGAGATGTTGGAACGCGGCATCTCCCAGGATGCGATTTGCGGTATGGCTCCGCTCTTCGAGCTGAACGGTCTTTCTAACGATGAGGTTTTGGCTAAGCTGGAACAGATGTTGGCCGGCTCCGAGACGGGACTTCAAGGGGTGGCAGAGCTGAGAACAGTGCTGGATTATGTGTCGAAGATGCAGATAGCCACTAATTTGGAGATTGATGTGACCTTGGCCCGCGGTTTGAACTACTACACCGGCGCCATCTTCGAAATCAAGGCTACGGATGTGGCGATGGGCAGCATCTCCGGCGGCGGTCGCTACGACAACCTCACCGGCATCTTCGGGCTCAAGAATATGTCGGGCGTGGGCATCTCCTACGGTGCCGAGCGCATCTACGACGTGCTCAACGAGCTGAACCTCTTCCCGCAGCATATCCTCACCCCGATCACCGCTATGTTTGTGAACTTCGGTGGCGACGATGAGATTTACGCCCTGCAGGGACTGCGAAAACTCCGCGACGCCGGCATCCCCGCTGAAATCTATCCCGACAAGGCCAAAATCGGCAAGCAGATGAACTACGCCAACGCCAAAGGCATCCCCTACGTCATCATGGCCGGCGAGAACGAACGCAGCCAGGGCGTTTACACCCTCAAGAATATGCAGACGGGTGAACAGCAATCGCTGAAAATTGAAAATATCATTGAAAAAATGCAATAGCACAGGATATCCAATGTAGAGACGATGTGCACATCGTCTCTACAACGAAACGAGCACGTCGTCTCTACAACAACAAACAAGCAAACCCATCCAATGGAAGAAGAAATCCCCAAAACAGAAGAACCCACCCCGACCAGGAAATATTGTCCGTTATACGTGCGGATGCGCAAGTTCTGGTACGCTGTGCTGGAATTCACCCACTTGAAGGATGACACCGACTATGAGACCACGGTGAGCTCCATCTCTGCGAGTGTGGAATTCCGCGGGGTGAACTTGTGGGTGCTTGCGTTCGCCATCATCGTGGCTTCCGTCGGGTTGAACGTCAACTCCACGGCGGTCATCATCGGCGCCATGTTGATTTCGCCCATCATGGGTCCCATCAACGGGGTTGGACTCTCCATCGGTATTCTTGACGAGGAGTTGCTGCGCAAGTCGTTGCGCAACTTTCTCATTATGGTGATTATCAGTTTGATAACCTCTACACTCTATTTCCTCGTTTCACCGTTGAACGAGTACGGCTCGGAGCTGTTGGCGCGTACACGCCCCACGACCTACGATGTCATCATCGCCTTCTTCGGCGGTTTGGCGGGCATCGTGGCCATGTCGCGCAAAAGCCAGCCTTTCACGGTGATCTCCGGTGTGGCCATTGCCACTGCGTTGATGCCGCCGCTCTGCACCGCTGGCTACGGATTCGCCACCTGGCAACCACGATTCTTCGGCGGCGCTCTCTACCTCTTCTTCATCAACTCTTTCTTCATCGCGCTGGCCACCTTCATCATGGTGCGCTTCCTCGGCTTCCCGCAGAAGCGCTACATGACCGACAAACGGCTCATCGCGGTGCGACGGATGATCTACCTGTTCGCCATCGTGGTGATGATTCCCAGCGTCTTCATGGCCATCAACCTCGTGCGTGAGACCGCCTTCAAATCTCAGACGGTCAAGTTTGTGAACGAAATCCAGCAGAGTCCGCACTTCAAGAATGTGCAGCTCATCGATTCGCAGACCGACTACACGAAGAATGAGCAGACCATCACGCTCCGCGTCGTCGGAAAGCCGCTCACCTTGGAGGATATCAACAAGCTTCAGACCATCATGCGGACTGATTACGGTCTCGACCGCGCCAAGTTGGTCGTCAAGCAGACCGAGGGCACTTTGGATCTGGCCCATCAGACACAGCTCATTGAAGACATCCTCGACAAGAAAGACGCCATCATTGATCAGCAGGATTCCACGATCACCTCTTTGCGTGCCGAGTTGCACAAACTCACGGGCTCGTCTGAGAACACCCAGCAGGTGGTGCGCGAAATCCAATCGCAATATCCAGACATTCAAAGTGTTGCTGTCTCATCTTTGGATTGCTACGATGCCCAGACGCTTGAGCATCAGGCCATGCCGGTGGTCTATCTCCGATGGAAAGACGGCCACGCCCATCCCGATGCGGAGCGTCGTCTCCTGAAATGGCTGAAGGTTCGCCTGAATTTGGAGGAAATCGAGCTGGTGACGGTCAGGAGTTAGAAGCCCAGACGGTAACCGTTAAAAATTGTATCTTTGCCGCCGCGATTTTTGCGCGGGTTTATACATTGAAAATTGAAATTTTGAAATATGTTTGAAAGTTTATCTGACAGATTAGAACGATCGTTTAAAATATTGAAAGGCCAGGGCAGGATCACCGAGATCAACGTGGCCGAAACCACTAAGGAGATCCGCAAGGCACTCATCGACGCCGATGTGAGCTATGCCATCGCCAAGGAGTTCACCAACAGTGTGAAGGAGAAGGCCATCGGCCAGAACGTCATCAACGCCGTGTCTCCCAACCAGTTGATGGTGAAGATCACTTACGATGAACTCATCGCCCTCATGGGCAATCAGGCCGTTGACATCAACCTTAAGGGCTCGCCCGCCATTATCCTGATGGCCGGTCTGCAGGGTTCTGGTAAGACCACCCACAGTGCGAAACTCGCCAACCTCCTCAAGAACAAGCGCGGCAAGAAGCCTCTGCTCGTGGCCTGCGACGTCTACCGTCCCGCCGCTATCGATCAGTTGCAAGTCCTCGGTCAGCAGATCGGCGTGGAGGTCTATACCGAACCCGATAACAAGAAACCCGTCGAGATTGCCAAGAACGCGGTCAAGCACGCCAAGGATTATGGCTACGACGTGGTCATCATCGATACTGCTGGCCGTCTCGCGGTCGACGAGGAGATGATGAACGAAATCTCCAACATCAAGGAGGCTGTCAACCCGCAGGAAATCCTCTTCGTGGTGGACGCCATGACCGGTCAGGATGCCGTCAATACCGCCAAAGCCTTCAACGACCGCCTCAACTTCGACGGCGTGATCCTTACCAAATTGGACGGCGATACCCGTGGCGGTGCCGCACTCACCATCCGCAAGGTCACCGGCAAACCCATCAAGTTCGTCGGTATGGGCGAGAAGATGGAGGCACTCGATGTCTTCCACCCCGAACGTATGGCGGAGCGTATCCTCGGCATGGGCGACATCCGTTCCTTCGTGGAGCGCGCGCAAGAGCAGTTCGACGACGAGGAGGCCGCGAAACTCTCCAAGAAGCTGGCCAAGAACCAGTTCGACTTCAACGACTTCAACCAGCAGATCCAGCAAATCAAGAAGATGGGCAACGTGAAGGACCTTATGGGCATGATTCCCGGCATGGGCAAGCTGATCCGCAACATGGACATCGACGACGATGTCTTCAAGAGCGTGGAGGTGATGATTCAGTCGATGACCCCCGAGGAACGCGCCAATCCTGACATCATCAACGGTTCGCGACGCAAACGTATCGCACGCGGTTCCGGTCGTGATATTCAAGATGTTAACCGTCTCATCAAACAATTTGACGACATCCGCAAGGTGATGAAGGCGGTGAACAACGGCTCTGGCAAGACCAAGGGCATGATGCGGGCCATGAAGGCTCGTGGCAGAAGATAATCTGCTGTTAACCAATGATTTTGATAATAAAAAAGATAGAATTATATGGCAAACTATGATGTAATCGTAATCGGAAGTGGCCCTGGCGGCTATGTGGCTGCCATCCGGGCGAGTCAATTGAACCTCAAGACCGCGGTCGTGGAGCGCGCCGAACTGGGCGGCATCTGCCTCAACTGGGGCTGCATCCCCACCAAAGCGCTGCTGAAATCCGCGCAAGTATATAAATATATGTCTCATGCCGCTGATTACGGCATTACCCTTGAAGGCAGCGTTGCCCCCGACTTCCAAGCCGTGGTGAAACGCAGTCGTGGCGTGGCCGAGCAGATGAGTAAGGGCGTGCAGTTCCTGCTCAAGAAGAACAACGTGGAAGTCATTGCTGGTTTTGGTAAACTGGCTGGCAATCACCAAGTGGAGGTGACTGCCGCGGACGGCACCGTGGAGGTTTACGAGGCCAAGCACATCATCCTCGCCACGGGCGCGCGTTCCCGCAGTCTGCCCAACGTGCCGCAGGACGGCAAGAAGATTATCGGCTACCGCGAGGCGTTGACCCTCCCCGAACTGCCCAAGAGCATGGTGGTGATGGGTTCCGGCGCCATCGGCAGCGAGCTGGCCTACTTCTACGCTACCATGGGCACGCAGGTGACCATCGTGGAGTACATGCCGCGTCTGGTTCCCGTGGAGGATGACGACATCGCCGCTCAACTCGCCCGCTGTTTCCGCAAACACGGCATCAAGACGATGACCGGTGCTGCGGTAGAGAAAGTGGATGTGGTTGACGACCAGTGCGTGGTCACCGTCAAGGACAGCAAAGAGAAGATTACGGAAATCACTTGTGATATCGTGTTGTCCGCTGTGGGCGTGGCCACCAACCTCGAAGGTCTCGGACTGGAGGAGTGCGGCGTGGCATTCGAGCGCGGTAAAGTCACCGTGGATGACTACTATCGCACGAACGTCGAGGGTGTTTACGCTATCGGCGACATCGTACACGGTCCCGCGTTGGCGCACGTGGCCTCTCACGAGGCGCTCGTCTGCGTGGAGAAAATCGCCGGTCTCAACCCCGAACCCGTGGATTACGGCAACATTCCGGGCTGCACCTACACGACCCCCGAAATCGCTTCTGTGGGCCTCACCGAGCGCGCCTGCGTGGAGCAGGGTAGGGAAGTGCTCATCGGCAAGTTCCCGTTCACCGCATCCGGCAAGGCGGCCTCTTCCGGCAACCGCGACGGCATGGTGAAGGTCATCTTCGACAAGAACACCAACGAATGGCTGGGTTGCCACCTGATTGGCGACAACGTTACCGAGATGATTGCCGGCGCCGTCACCGCCCGCAAGAAAGGCATGACCGGCCCCGAAATCATCAGCGCCGTGTTCCCGCACCCGACCATGTCGGAGGCTGTCATGGAAGCGGTGGCCGTGGCTTACGGTGAATGCGTTCATATCTAAAAACGCTTGACTATGAGTAAGTTCACGCACCTGCATGTCCATACGCAGTATTCCATCCTGGACGGCATGTCCGCGATTCCCGCGTTGGTCGACAAGTGTCTCGCCAACGGCATGAACGCCATGGCCATCACCGACCACGGCGTGATGTACGGCATCAAGGAGTTTTCCGATGTCGTGGCCAAGAAAAACGGGAAGGTGAAGGATGAGATCAAGGCGTTGGAGAAGCAGCTGCCGGAACTTACCGACGAGGCGGAAATCGCTGATTGTCAGCAGAAAATCGCAGATCTAAAACAGAAAATTTTTAAGCCTATTTTCGGTTGCGAAGCCTACGTGGCGCGCAAGACGAATACCAATCCAGAGGGTAGCCGTCTCATCAAGGAACATAAAGAAAACGGTAGCGGCTACCACCTGATTCTGCTTGCCAAAAACGAGCAAGGTTACCATAATCTCTGCAAAATCATCTCCCAAGCGTGGATCGACGGCAAATACTACCGTCCGCGCATCGACCGTTCGTTGCTGGAACAGTATCACGAGGGGCTGATTGTCTCCTCCGCCTGTCTTGCCGGCGAGGTGCCGCGCAATATCACGGACGGCCAATACGAGAAGGCCAAGGATGCCGTGATGTGGTTCAAGAACCTCTTTGGAGATGATTATTATCTTGAAATTCAAAGACATAAGACTGATAAACCCGGTGGCGACCGTACTGTTTATGAACAGCAGAAGATCGCCAACGAAGGGATTTTGCGTTTGGCGGCGGAAACCAACACGAAGGTGATTGCCACCAACGATGTGCATTTCGTGAACGAGGAGGACGGCGAGGCGCACGACCGCCTCATCTGCCTCAGTACGGGCAAAAAATACGACGATACCGACCGTCTGCATTATACCAAGCAGGAGTGGCTGAAATCGCCCGAGGAGATGGCGGAGATT
>Ga0265298_10000771_pt1 | contig 47046 bp, 83 predicted proteins | sample AusTroGonzalo_MG_3_FD_193486 | JGI IMG/M metagenome (GOLD analysis project Ga0265298, IMG submission 193486) | Bovine rumen microbial communities from tropical cattle in Woodstock, Queensland, Australia - Gonzalo_01 | ecosystem: Host-associated > Mammals > Digestive system > Stomach > Rumen ...
CCGCCGCCCGGTACGGAGGAATCGTCGCCGCCCGATACGGAGGAACCGTTGCCGCCCGATACGGAGGAACCGTAGCCGCCCGATACGGAGGAATAGTTGCCGCCCGATACGGAGGAACCGTTGCCGACGTTTTTCTTCTCAATTGCGTGTTCGCGCATGTACTCAACGTGTGCCTTGATGATCCCTTTCGTGTCCAGTTTCGCGCCAACCTTGATTCGTTTGCTGACAACCTTGCTGTCATCCCCGCGCTCGTCGCTCACGTCCTCGATTTCGACTTCCCTGATCTCACTGTGCGCCGGGTCGTAGTATTTGTTCGTGTCCAGCGGGTTCAGGCACGAGTGTGCCCCCGCTTTGCACAATTTCGCCTCCGGAAACTCTACCCATTCGCCCTCCGTGTACTTAAAGCCTTTGCAAATCAAACCCGGCTCAAAACGCTTATACGCTTTCATCGTCTGCCCTCCTGTTCCATGCTTCAACGGCGTATTTCAACGCTCTTTCCCATTGTGCCTTGCCTTCTTCAACTTTGAGATGTGGCCTTCGCAATAACGGTTTACACTGAATAGTACACCACGCTCCAAAGCCAGAATACTCATAACTATAATCCCTTTTGACTTTAGGAGGTTTGCCGCATATCGGACACGGTTTCAGTTCCACGGTTTCGCCTCCCTCTGCTCGTCTGTTGGCATCCTATCCCACACGCGCCACAAATCTCCGTAATAATCAAAGCCCTTCGTGAATACGCGCTTTCCAACCTCTTGCAGTTTTCCGCTGCGATATTCTATCACAAGGCCGTTCAACGCTTCATCCAGCGTCAGCACCCGCGGCTCCTGCGCTTTCAGCAGTGCGAGGGCATCATTCATCACTCCGTTTATGCAACTGGTTGTGATAAAAGCACCGTAATTACATCGTGGACAATGCCTACAGTCCCTCGAATCGTCCGGGTCTTTCAGCACACACGCTTCAAGCGCTTCTATAATTTTCTCCAGTTTTTCCAAGTCCTCCACCTCGCTAACCTTCATATCTTGCATAATGACCACATACCGTAGACTCACGTTTTATTGCCCTGCAAACATTTGAACCGCTTTTATCGCCAACATATACTCCGGCTTCTGTAACGCTTGGAAACGATATTTCTATCCCGGTTTCTATGTTTTGCAAAACAACCGCCTTTCTTCGATTCGTTTGCCTGTTCTTGAGTTTCGATTCATGCGTAGAATAGTGTTTTGCTACGCTTTTTGAAATCTTCTCGTTGTGCGCGCCCGTATGCTTCCGTCCTCGCATTTTATTTGCGGCCCTTTCCCTTGCGCCCCCATATATCAAATTGTACCTTGGAGTACACCATTCAAGATTTTCGACTGAGTTATTTATCCGATTTTCGTCTTTATGATTTATAAACGGCAAGTTATCAGGATTTGGCAAAAATGCAGATGCAACAATTCTATGAACGCGCATTGTTCTTTGAACGCCGCCCTTGCACAACGTAACGACTTCGTATCCATTGGTATTGAGCCGTTTAACAAGAATCCGCCTATCACGCTTTACGCTATAAACGTTCCCAAGATTGTCTACTTCGTAATGTCCTTCATAACCACTAACTGGTTTGATAACCTTCTCCCGGTCAATCATACTTCTTTTCCTCCCACCAACCACACAGATCGCCTTTACTCATGATCTCTCCGTAATGCGCACTGTCATCACATTTGCACTTCCCACCGATATACCACCAACATATTCCGCAGCACATTCCTATCTTGATCTTCATCGTTTACCTCGCTTTGTCTGTATCGAACTGAACATGGTCACGGTCCGCTTTGCACTTCCAACAGTACATTGTCTTGACGTGTCCTGTGTACGACAGCCCTTCCGTCTTGGGTGCTGTACTGATTGTTCCGCACACAGGACACTTGAAATATCTCAGCCGCCACTTCTGTCTGCGGATCACTTCCCATCACCGTCCATGCGCGACTGCAAGCGCTTCAGTTTGCCATCGATCACATTGTTCACGGCCTGTTCGTTGTTAAAGATTAGCTTCAGCTGGCGAAGCATGACTTCTACGTCTGCCATCTCCTCGCTTATCAGGCACTTCGCCCGGTCGCGCAGATCCGCATGATTCACATACGTTCCTTCCAGCAACCCTTCCATGAACCGGCTCAATTCCTTCGTGAGCTCAGACATCTCTTCAATGGCTTTGATAATCTGATGCGCTTCGCCGTAGTGGGTTATTGCCTCCGTAATGATCTTCTTACTTTCCATTTCTCGCCATCTCCGCTTCTCGTTCGATTCTCAGGATAATCCGGCGTTTCCTCACAGAATCATTCCTCTTGGCACGGCATCGTGCGCAGGATTTCATGCCCTCTGTAGCCTTGTTCCCACAGTACGGGCATAACCCCGCCGCGATCCTTTCCTCACGTAATCGCTTGTGCTTTACGTTGTCTCGCCCCCTGGTGGGTAACCTGCGCACTACTTCCGTTTTCAAACACTTTGCGCAATGAATATGCCCAGGTTCAGAATCTCTCTCATGGCATTTGATGCAAATGCCGTGTGCCTTGTACCAGTCCCGCCACGTTCTGTTGTACTCGGTCCTGTGTTCACGGCTGCTGTATGGCATCTACATCACCTTCCCCTTCAACACGGCGCGTTCAATGGGGCATCCCTTCCGCAGACGGTTGTACACCACACTGTGCCGCACATTGTTGATCTTCATCCAATCCCGCACCTTCTCGCGCCGTCCGTCAATTTCAACGTATTCATCCAGCGGGACCCGCATGGCGAACTGTTTGTGTATCGGACCCAGACCGGCGATTCTCCGCAGTTCATTGGTGTATTCTTCGCAGTCGCCATTGCACACCGGCTGCTTACAGTGCAGGCACATTTTTACCAGGCATTGATTCTCCGCTGCCCTGTCGCCCAAATTTGGCATCTTATACCCCCACTGCGTCGAACAGCGCCGCGAACGCCAGTACGATCCACCCGATGACTGCCCAGTAGATGTCACTTATCATGCTGTGCTCATCCACATAGGCGTAATCCCGGTCCGCGTCATCAATGAACCGCGTATAGATCGCCGTGTCCCGCGTCTTGCGAAGGTCAAGTTCCATTTGCAGGCTCTTGACCTCGGCCTCCAGTTCTGCTTCACGCGCCGTCTTTTGACGCTGAATTTCCTGGGCGACAATGGCATCGATCATGGCGTTGCTCACCGTCTGTCCTTCGTATGACTTAATCATCCCCCTCATCCTCCTCCCCAAATATCTTGCCCAGCACCGTGTACACCAACCCCATGAGCCCGATAATCCCGATTCCGGTCACCGCGAATCCCGCCACGCCTACCATTACACACACGCCCTTCATAAACGCCGCCGCAATCATGTATTATCATTCCTCCTGTGCGTCATCTGATATTTCCGATTGTACTCATAGTGTCGTTTCTCACTGACACGCTTGTTCTGCTCGGACAAGAACGTGTCCACTTCAAGGTTCTGCGCCCGGTGCTTTTTGTACTGCTCCCTGTCGGCCTTGTGCGCGGATTCCCACGCAGCCCACTCGGCGCACGCCTGTCTGCACCCGACCTTGCGGCGCGGGCAGTCGTTGCCGTCGTTATAGCAAGGTGGCTTTGTTCGTGGCATCCGCTATCCTCCTTAACACGTCATATGCGCACGGCAGAGCCAGTCCGTTTCCATAAGTTTTGTAGATCGCGCTGTCGCTCCCGCCAAACCCTTCGCACCACCAGTCCGGGAAACCTTGCAACCGTGCACATTCAATCGGGGTCAGGCGGCGGACGATGTACTTACGCTGCGCGTTACCACTTGTAACAATCGCCTGTTGATCGTGCATACAATTCAACGCTCCCGATACCCCCCCCAGATTTGTTTGGTGCAGTTGCCCGTTTCCAATACACACAGCATATCGTTGTAGGCATCCTGCCCCGAATAGCTCCCCGGATGGCTGTTCGCACACAGCGCGCCCGTAATCTTCGGATAAATTAGTCTCATTCATTCTTCTCCACTACGCAGCTTGTTGTGCGTATGTCTGATGTATCAAATCCGTTCAGTGTGTTTGCAACGGTTCCGGCGATCCATGTTTCATAGTCATTCTTGTCCTGTGCTCTCTTGCGTTTCGTGAACACGCTCAACGATGATGCTTTCCGTACCCCCCCCCGCATCCCCGCCGTTGGCACGTAGCGTTCCTACGCCTTCTGTCATACCACCGAAGCCACCGGGTCTGTAGCACACATCTGGAACGGTATTGCCGCCGCTCGGCGAGGCTTTCAGTGTCGGCGTTGTACCATCATCGCAATAGGCGATACTTCTCGCTTTCGCGCCTTGACCGCCCATAAAAGCCGCAGGTTCAACGATAGTGTGGGTTGGTCTGCTCGGTCTGTTTTCGCCCTCTGCTCTCAAACATCCGAATCCAGGCATCCAGTAGCCTTTCCCGGATTCATTGAAACAACTTCTTCCAACGCCTCCTTCAGCATCGGCGGCAGTTCCTTGCCCCGCCGCTCCGCTCTCCGCAGAATCCCCGCGCAAGCCCTCGCGCTCAAATAGTATTTCTCCGGCGCGTTCGCTTGCAAAATCTGCGATAAGGTAGATTCTCTTGCGACGCTGGGGCACTCCCCAGTATTGAGCGTCGTAGACGCGCCATGCGACTGACCATCCATGTCCTGCCACACAGCCAGCGTGGTTCCATTTCTTAGGTCGAGGAATTGATAATCCATCTTCGCAGACGCTTGCGAACGCTTCAAGCACCGCCCGGAAGTCCTCGCCGCCGTTGCTGCTGAACGCTCCGGGGACATTCTCCCACACGGCATATTTAGGTCGAACATCGACATTTGCCCTTGCAGTTGCATCACGCATCTCCTTTATGATCCTGATGGCTTCAAAGAACAGGTTGCTTCGTTCGCCATCATGTATGCCCTTCTGTTTGCCAGCGACGCTCAAATCCTGACACGGCGAACCGAAGGTGATGATGTCCACCGGCTCGATCTCCGCGCCGTTGATCTTCGTCACGTCGCCAAGCTGCTTCATGTCGGGGAACCGCGCCGCCGTGACCTTCACTGGAAACGGTTCGATCTCGCTGGCCCACACCGGCGCGATGCCGCACATCACACCCGCAAGCGGGAACCCTCCGATCCCGTCAAACAAACTGCCGAGCGTCATCACAGTTTCCTCTTTCCCCAAAGCGCAATCAGCAGTGCTTCGGCCTTTCCGTCACTGTCCGTTCTGCACCGTTCCGTTCGTTTGAGGTCAACGTCCGGGAACAGCCTGTGGCAGACCTCGATGCTCCTCTGCTTGTCGCTGTTCAACCCGAACATTGATTTCCATTCCCTCGGCCTGACGGTCTGGAATGGAATGTTCAGCCCTTCCAGCACACCCAGGATAAACCCGTAGGACTTGCCGAACGTGAACATGCTCGTCACACCCTGTCCGGGCATCGCATTGACCTGTTCGACCGATGCCATTACACACCCCTGTGTATTGGTCAACCTCGTCCCGATCCTGCGCATTTCTTTGATGAACACTGCATCATCCCACGGAAACGCTTTCACGTACTCGCCTTGCGGGTCATCCACGATCATGGCAAACCCGCCCTTCTTGCCGGGGTCAATGCCTATATAAATCATTCTTACCTCCCCAGGAACGAACCTAGCGGGTTCTTCGCGTTCAGTTTCTTTCTGATGCTCTCCTCCGGCATCTCCACCAGTTCCGTCATGCGCGTGATCCTGTCAATAATGCGCTCATCATAGGACAGTTCATGCGGACGGTGGTTACTGGTGAAGATCGTCGGTTTGCACTGTGTCATTCGATAGTCGAGTATCGTGTACATCGTTTCATTGACCCACGCACTTTGCTTCTCTACACCGATGTCGTCCAGGATCAGCACTTCGCAATTCCGACATAAGTTGATTATGTCCGCACTGCTTGTACTGCTCTCGCGGTCATAACACGCCTTGATCTCTTGAAGCAGGTTGGTCATGCTGTACCAGCGTACCCTTCGCCCGCGCTTCGACAGTTCATTGCCAAGGATGGTCGAGAGGAAGGTCTTGCCCGACCCGCGTTCCTTGCTGTAGAAGTACAGCCCGCCGCCGTTGTACTGCGCCACGATCATCGAGTACCCTTCGATGTACTTCTTCACCGTGTCATACGCGGCCTGGGCTTTGTGCTGGTTCTCGCCAAAGCTGTACAGCCCCACGCTGAACCTGTCAAGCGTCCTGCTCTCAAAGTATTCAGGATAGGTGCTGACGGTCGGCGAATCGGCAAAGAACACGTCTGGGTCGGCGACGAAACACGGGCAGCCTGAAATCTCGCTGCGCACCAGCCGCACCCCGTGTGCTTCATCCCAGCGGCGAATACTGTTGTCAGTACCGAAGTACCAAGTCCAGTAATCAACCGAAGTTTTCTCCTCTGGCGTTGATTCCGTCAATGATTCGCTGCTGTTCTGGGGTGAGACTTGCGAGAATGTCCTCGCGAGTAGGTTCCGAACGTCTTGCATGTACGTCTATTCCTCTTTCTTCATCTCTGCGTTTCCACTGACGAACGGTTGCTTTCCAATCCTTCATGTGGTTCTTCCCGACCATCCAACCGTTGCCGTCGTAATAGTCTAGGAATACCTGCACCCGCAGGTTGTAATCAATCTCGTTCGCATATGCAGTCAGTTCATCGGCGGTGGGTCGGGTGAAGCGAGTGCGCTTCACATTTATATCAGTGTTTATATCTGGATTTATATCTGTGTTTATATATGGTATTGGTTCGCCCTTTTGGGAAATTGCATTTGCCCTTTCGGGAATATCCATTTGCCCTTTTTGGAAAATGCATTTGCCCTTTTGGGACAACGCATACCATATTGTCCGATCATAGGCTTTTTCGTTGTAATTCCCCGTCACGATCAGCCCGGCATCGACAAGTTTTTGAAGTGCGTTGCGTATGGTTTTACTGGACATATATGGGAATAGTTCGCAAAACGCCTTGTTCGTGTTGTACGTCCAATACAACCCATCGTGATAGTTCGTTCCGTTCGCTTCACAGTGCATACACCAGAAAGCAATGTTCTGGAACAGGATCGCCGCGACCACTCCAACCTGCTTTGCCACCTCTATGTCGAACATATGATACAAGTCTTATCACCACCCCTCGTCCTGGTCGTTATCCCGGTTGTTTTCTTCTTCGATCTCCTCTATCTGATCCCATCCGGGGTCATCATCGTCCAGTTTCTCATATGGGCAGAAAGGAACTGGACAATGATAACACTCGGAGAAGATGTCGCAATAGTGCAGCGCGACCACAGGCGTCAGAACGGAAGATCGGGAATCTCGTCGGCAGGAACCTCAGTGAAACCCTGTGCCGCCATGCTATCACCCGGCCTGGGCTTGTAGGCACGCTTCTTCGGCGGCTCCATGCCGGCCCTTGCGGACGCGATGCTCACGGCATAGAAGGGTTTCACAGCGGTCCTGATCTCACCCTTGTTGTCCTTGTAATCCTCCTCGCCGAAATTGAAGCCTACCATCTTGTCCTTCAGCGTGGCCTCGTTGCAGTTCACGGCCTTGAAACTGTACCCGGCATTGCTCTCCTCGACAGCCGTAATCAGGCCCTTGAAGAACGTGTTCGTATTGCCATCACGGGTAATAATGCCGGTACGAAACATGCCACCGTTGGGCCATTTGGCCTGAGGATTCATCTTCCGAAGTTCCTGAAACCGGTCGTTGAACCGTCCATCATCCGCGCCGCCCTCAGAGATGTCGAACGCGACTTCCAGCATTTCACTGCCCGTCGATGTGGTTATGCACCGCGCACCGATGATCCGGCAGCAGTGCGGACCCACGGAGAGGGGTGTGAACCCCTGTCCGTTATAGCCCTTCGCAGAATCAAAATCCTTGGGAAGATTCATTTACTTTTTACCTCCGATTTCGTAATACTCACAAATAGCCTTATCTACCATAGCGAGATCGTTGGGGATTTCCTCGGCATCAAACAGGCCGATGGGGCTCTTGGCAACATCCAGCCCGTCAGACTGGGTGCGGAAGATATGCTTACCGCTTGATACCATGCACCGCAGGACAATGGTGAACATCCCCTCCAGGCACACCTTCTCATCGATCATCTTCCCGATGGTCTTGGGACGGATCGCGCCGAAGTCGTTCTGTTCTTCGTGCATGATGAAGTACACGCGCTTGTCTTCAGGAATCTTGCGCACTGCCTCGATCATACCCCAGAACTTGTCCCCGATGTTGTTATACAAGGTAAACACAGCATTGCCGCCGCCACCAGCCGCATGGTCACGCATGAACATGTTGGTCATCGTGTAACCACAATCGTCTACCACAATGATGTTGCGCTTGCTGGCCTTGACCGCTCCGATGATCTGAGAAGCATCGTCGGTCACGAACTGGTCGAACTTCTTCTTAAATGGGAGCGGCTTACCAAGCACGCTGACCAACGCGGTCTGCGAAGGGTCAAGATTCATCATCGACGCAGACTTGCCGCTCCCGGATTTACCGATTATCAGAACAGGAACCGCCATTATTCAACCTCCTCGCCCTTGAACAGAAGACCAATCACCTCTGCGGCGAGGTACTTCTTGTTGTCTTCCACCATTCGCTGGACCATCTCCAGGATCGCAGCCTTGCCGACCAGCGCCTTGTACTCCCATGCGGAGATCTTCACCATCGGAACCTTGTCGATGGGGTTCTTGTAATCGCTCATTTTTACCCTCCTTATCGGAACCGCAGCCCCATTTCCTGCTTGAAGGTCACACCCTCAATGATTTCGCCCGTCGCCTTAAAATCGTCAATAAGCGACTTCTTGTCCACCTTGTCAGGCTGGGGGATGCGGTACTTGACTGGAACTTTTTCCCAATCCTCTACGTCGCAGGACCACGGGTTGTTCTGGATGCGCCATTTGCCGATGCTGGTCTTGATCTCCTTCTCGCCCGTCATCTTGATCGCGTCCAACAGCGAGGACTTGAGCCGGTCCACCATGTTCTCTGCGGCGCGTTTCCGGGCAGTCAAGCGGTCAACCTCGGCTTTGAATCCCTTTGCTTCTTCTTCCTTCATGCGGATGATCTTGGCGTAAGTCTCTGCCTTATCCGCGATGTCCCCCTCGGCGCTTTCGATCATGCGCATGACATCTGCGCGTTCTTCATCCGTTTCAGCCGCATCGTAAGCGTCGAGCAACGCCTGATACGCGCCGGTCAGTTCATACAGCGATGCCATTATTGTCCTCCTTCGCTTTTTCCAGTTTCGCCATCTGCCGCTTCAGACTGTTGAACAGCACTTCCAGCGTGGCAACATGCCCATGTTCCGCTGTGTAGGCCATCTGTTCACAGATAGACCAGATGGCCCCCAGCGTTTCGCGCCTCTGCTCGTTCATCACAGTTCGTCCGGCAGGCGATTCGTCGTGCGATTGTTGTTGTACGTCCGCAGGATGATCCGCGCGTAAATTGCAGAGGAGGAACGGGTTGCACCAGCACTCTTGCCCTCACGCACGATCTGAACGGGCAGAACGCGCTTCAGGGACTTGACCATGTTCGCAGAAGTGAATCGCCCGCCGTAGGTTTTGTAGAACAGAGACATGCCGTTCACCATCTCGGCTGAGAACGATTCCGCGATGCCGTCCCACGCCTTGCCCAGGGTGCGAAGCATTTCCACGTACTGCGCATAGGGCATGGACAAGTACGCTTTCAGCAGCGTCCGTACCGCTACGCACTTAAAGGCCGCGCACCCATGCTTGAAGTCCACCTTCACACCAGCTTCGGCAGCGCCTTTCACCATGCCGCACACGTCCTTGTCTCCGAAGTTGTACAGTGCGCGATACTTCGCCAGGGTGCTGACCACGGAGCTCTCGCCGTTCTGAGCAACGAACAGTTCCATTTCGTCCAGCCGCGTCAGGCCGGAGAACACCTTGCACTCCACCGTAGTGTCGTTGCCCTTGGCGTAGATGGTTTTCAGCAGAGAGATCGTGTGCTGACCATCAAACACGTAATACTTGCCGTCACGGTAGCTGACCTTGACCGTGTTCACCAGACACGGATCGAAGTTCTTGACCATGCGCATCAGGCGCTTGGGGTCAATATCCCGCTGATACAGATCATCGATCAGCAGATCGCGGGTATTCATGTTGCGGTATTCCCAGGTGACATTCTTCCGATTCTTCATGCCGTGTATTCCCCTCTCACTTTTGTCAAGTCTTGGATGATGCTTGCTATCGCCCTGAAAACGCGGATCTTCGCGTCTGCATCCTTGTGGTAGAGTTCCTTGCGCGTGTCCAACATGTTCCTCACGCTCTTGACGTAGGTCGCGCCGTTGATCTCGATGTCTTCAATCAAACTATCGACGGTGTACTCCGGTGCATTCTCCGTGTCCCGCAACGGAGCGATGGCGGCCTGGATCATGTCATGCAGTTCGCGGTCGGCTTTCGTATATCCAGAAGGTTTGCGCTTCTGCGGTTCCTGGGGCTTCACCACCATGTCGGACATGATAGCGTCCGCAGCAGCTTCTACTTCGTCACGCTCCAGTCTGGCAATCTCAGCAACCGCATTCTTGGAAACCTTCGCCTTGCCAGCCAACACCTTGTCTGCGGCGGCGGGACTCACATCTCGGAGTACATCAACGCCGTGTGCGAACTTCTCGGCGCGGCGAACCGTCTTGCCGTCTACGCCATAGTCCTTGCCGATCACACCGGCAGTACCAGCCTTAACGTCTTTCGGTTCTATAAACGATTCGGGCATTTTGTCCACATCGTTTTTAGCGTTTACGTTTCCGGTTTGTCCTCCTACGCTTTTCTTCCTGGCCTCGTACCGCTTACCCATCAGGTACGTCCGCTGCTCGTCGGTCAGGTTGCGCCGTCCCAGCTGGTTTTTGTACATCCAGTCAAACGCCGCCCACTTGTCTGGGAAGGACATCTCCCGGACGCTGTACCTGATCTGCGTGATCTGCGGCTTTTCCTGAATCACCTTCCAGCGGTTGTGACCGTCAACCAGTATGTTTTCTTCCTTCCACACGACAAGCGGTTCGTACACTTCACCCGCTGCGAGGATGTTCTCTCGGAGTTGCTTGAACTCGTCCTCACCTATCGGCGGGATCTTGTTCTGGAACTCCGGGTCGATACGGAAATCTTTCATTTGCAATCCTTCCTGTTCTGTGCTATAATCCATAGCGAAAGTCGTTCCCAGACTTTCCCTTCTCACATGCCGTCCGCTTTCGCCCAGCGGGCGGCTTTAATTTATCCTGTAGCGCCGCTTCGGTTTCCGGTCGAAGAATCCATCCTTGGTGAGGATATACCCCAACCAGATCGCCCCAATATCGTTCAGGATAATCAACCACGCGCCCATTGTTTCGCCCCCTTTCATCTGGTTTCCACTTCGCCGCCCCGGTACTGGCTGAACCAGCCGTACACCGCAGGCACATCGTAGTACACATCCCGACCAATCTTCATGGTCAGCTGGTTCAGCGCCTTGTGTGTTAGTCTTAGGTTCCTCAGTTGCCTCGGCGATACGTCGAAGATTTCAGCAGCCCGTGGTGTCTTTGCCAGTAACGGAGTGCCCTGTGGTAGCATCACCCCCGATTCAGTGCTTTTCATTCGATCACCCCCTTGTTCATTGTGCATCAGTCGGTTCGTCATTTTCGTCAGGTACGAATGCGCTGTGTTTAATCTGCTATTCGCTTAATTTACTAATCACACTTGGATAAAAAAAGTTCATCCATCTCAACATCAAGCGCTTCAGCAAGGCTACACAGCGTCTTTGTTGTGGTCACCTTGTTCTCATCTCGTTCCAGAGCCCATATTGTCGCCCTACTAACACCGCTTTTTTCCGATAGTTCCTCTTGCGTCAGGCCCTTTCGCTCACGAATTTCACGCACCTTATATCTCAATCATCGCCCCTCCTCTCTGATCAATTTACTAATCACATTATACTCCCGCTTAATACGCTTGTCAAGTAAATTAAGCGACAAAACTGTTTAAAATACTTGACATTCGTGTGACAAGAGTGTATAATTTACTAAACATATACAGGGGTGGTGATAAAATGACGCTGGGCGAAATTATAAAACAGTATAGGGATGAACACGGATTATCACAAAGGCAATTTGCAGACATATGCGGCGACGTGACAAACGGATATATATCTATGATCGAACAGGGTTATAATCCATCAACAAAAAAACCCATTATTCCATCTATAGATAAAGTTGCCTCATTTGCGCGTGCTATGGGAATGAGTCTTCATCAATTATGCAAAATTGCAGACGATATGCCAGTGTTTGTCGGGAACGAAGAAGAGCAAAAACCAGTGGCAAAGCAAAAACATTCAAAAAAGTGGATCATGCTCTCTGAGGGCTTTGAAGAATTTGAAAAGAAGAAGAATGACGAATTTGAAATGGTTTTCAATATGCTCAGCAGAACGTATCCAGAATTTTTCTCAGAAAGGAATGACGACGATGACCCCGAATCTTGACCGCGCAGCCACCGCCGCCGCTGAAACACTCATCAAGTACCGCGTTACTTCCTCACCAGTAATCCCGTTGCCCATCTTGAAGTCCATGCCCAGTGTCCTTGTCCTGTCCTTCACGGAGATGGCAGAGGAGATGGGCATTGACCGAAGCGACCTGATGACAATGTATAATGACAGGAACAAGGATGCATCAACAATGGTAAGAGAAGTGAACGGTAAGCTGCGCTTTTTCATAGCCTATAACCAACGCCTCCCATTCTATATGTTACAGAGATCACTGGCAAGGGAACTCGGTCACATCGTCCTCGGTCATGACGGATCACGCCCGGAGGCTGTACGCATAGCAGAATCACTTTGCTTTGCACGCCACTTCCTTTGCCCGCGTCCATTGATTAAGGCCATTCAAGATGCTGGAATAAATGTCAGTATTGAGATGCTCGGTAGTATTACGGGATGCTATGAGCGTTGTTTAGTTGGTATTCAGAAAACGCCGGGTACACACGTTCCTCCAGAACTCAACCGCATTATCCGTGAAAATTTCGCGGATTATGTCAATAATTTCATCGATTGTCAACCCATCCTTACACGCGACGATGATTCAATGCTGGTAAACTTTGGAACATACATGGACAATTATGAGGAGTGATAACAATGCCTGATCTTAGCCACGACAATGACTACGGCACATCACGTAAACACAAGGGAGGCTCCACCATGAAAAGAAGAAGCGTCATGCTTTTGATTGCGCTAATAATCGCCCTCGGTTACGTCATCCTCCAAGGTGGTGTAATAGTTGACGGTTTCAAATCGATTGAACCAGAGGCAACCACAGCAGAAGAAGTAGGTACACAAATCGGGACGGCAATCGGTACACTTACGCTACTCCCCCATGTCCTCATCATTGCAATCGGCGTAGTGTTCAATGCTGTAGCATGGCTCGGCAAGCATCGCTGGGCGGCACTGACCGCTGCAATCCTATATACGGTTGGCGGCGTACTTGGACTTATATACTTTGTGGTAATGATAATTCCAATGATCCTGTGCTACGTCGCATACGGAAGAATGAAAGCAAGGGAAGTGTGACATTATGTCAAAGCGCTCCGCAAACAATATGGGATCCATACGTCAGCGCAAGGATGGACGCTGGGAGGGGCGGTACACTGCGCCGGACGGTAAGCAGAAGTCCGTCTATGCCAGCACCCCGGAGGAATGTGGTAAACAGCTACGCGCCAAACAGCATGAGATTGACACAGGCGCGTGGCGGGAACCTTCCAGTATGACGGTGAGCGAATGGCTGGACATCTGGCTTGCGGACTATCAGACGCACAATGCAGACCGTACAGTAATGAAGTACAAGTCTATCACGGACAAACACTTCAAACCGGTGCTGGGCAACATCAAGATCATGAAACTGCTCCCGCTCCACATTCGCCGCCTCATTACAAGTATGAAGGGCCTGAAACCCATCACTATCAAAAACTATGTGCGCATCCTCGGAGCGTCCATGAACTGTGCCATAGAAGCGGGGCTCATTAAGTCCAATCCCGTTGACCACGCCAAACTTCCGCGCATACAGCCCACCAAATTTACTGTCGTTGATCGGGCAGACATCCCCGCCTTTATTACAGCCGCAAACAACACAGACTATGCCAATGAGCTTTTGCTCATGCTGTACACCGGACTACGTGTCGGTGAACTACGTGGCCTGCAATGGGTGGACGTTGACCTTGACAATGGTACAATCCACGTTCAGCGCCAGCTGCACCCGGTCAATCACGACATGCAGCGCTTCTCCGCTCCGAAGTATGGCGAGGACAGGATCATCCATATCCCGGAGGATGCCATCACTATACTGAAGAACCAACGGAAGAAACAGGCAGAACAACGCCTTGCCGCTGGCGGTTGGGAGGACGATGCCGTAACCAGGAACCTTGTGTTCCGCATCCCGTCAGGCCATGCCCATAATGACCGCACCATCTACAAGGCAGTCAAGGCCGTTGGTAAGGCCATAGGCAAACCAGAATTGCACCCCCATGACCTTCGCCACTCCTACGCTGTAGCCGCACTTCGCTCCGGCATTGACGTGAAAACCGTCCAGCACAATCTCGGACATAAGACTGCCCAGATGACCCTGGACGTGTACGCCGCCTACACCGAGGACGCTGGTAAGGCCGCAGCCGCTACGTTCTCCAATTACCTCAGAAACGCCAATTCAAGCAATTAGGGTAACAATTAGGGTCAAATCTACTCAAAAAAGCCCAGAAACCCCGTAAATTCGGGGCTTCTTAAAATTTGACTTTTAACTACTATTTCGGCAGTTGGTCACGTTATGCCGTAAAAAATGCCGTATTTTCAGCATTTCTTCGGCACACAAAAGCACAACAGCGCACAACATTTAGGGTCAAACTAGGGTCAATCGAGTCCAAAATTTGGGACAAGAAAACCCCTCCCAAAGGGAGGGGTCCGCTTACATTTCGCGGTACAATGCTTGTGCTGCTTTTACGTCGGCGGCAGAATCCATGTTCTTCTTATGGAGATAGTCATAGACCGCTTGCATGGACTCAGGAGGATTACCATTTGTCTTTCGATATTCCTCAATGATCTTCACAACCTCACCGTGGAGTATCTGCATATGCTTCATTTCTTCCCCGGAAAGTTGGGCAAATACATCAGCAAGCCCGCGGCGCTCATCCCTATATTTGAGGGCAAGTTTGATATACCTATCCGCGTCACTGATTTCTTCACCGACCATTTCAGACAGTAACTTGATGATCTCCATAGCTTTTACGCCGCAGCGGCGGGCGGGAATACGCCGCCATTATACGTCCACGCATTAGGATAGCGCAGCACGTTTGCCGTAGCCGCCTGCATCTGAAGCGCACTCACCTGATCGCGCAGAGACTGAATTTCATTCGCGTCCATCTTCGCGGTAATCCGCTGCTCCATACCGGCAATCTGCATGGCGGTTTCATACTTAGAGTTCGCCACCTGCTGTTTGATGTCACAGCAGCAGTTCTGCATCTGACCACCGATAGCAGTCAGCGCGGTTTCCACATTGCCAAATTCCCGGATCAGCGAAGCATTGCCGTCCTTAATCGCGGTAATGGCGTTCGTGGCGTTCTGCGTACTTGCGGCGATAGTCTGAGCCGTGCCGTTGGTCACAGCGCCCAGGATACCGGAGGTCTGCATCTGCAAGTTCTGGGTGTCGAAGCCGCGCTGCATGTCTGCGTTCAGTGCATTAACACCACCGTTGTTACCAAAGCCGAAACCGCCACCCCCAAAGAGAGCGAGGATAGCAAAAAGCCATATCATGCCTGACCAACCGTCACATCCACCAAAGCCAGTGTCGCGGTTGAGCAGAGCCACATCAGCGGCAGACAGAGTTCCGTCCATTTATTTCACCTCTATCATAATCTATATTTGTTCACGCCAGTCTGCGCACAACGGGCGTAGGAACCTTATTTAAGCGTGTTTATAATCTCCTGCGGGTCAACGCCGCGCTGCTGACAGGCGGCATAAAACGCTTGCTTTGGATCATTCCCGTACTGTTTCACGAAATCCATAGCCTGACGCAATTGGGGATTGTTCTGGGCAAGCATATTCAGCATTGCACCGGGATTATTTGCGTTCTGAACCATACCCATTAGATTTTTGACCTGATTGATCTGCGGGTTCGACCTTGCGAGTTGTTGAAGAATCGCCGGATAACTCATTCATGATCCCCTCCAATCGTGCTATGCGGCTTTCAAGACTTCCGTAGTCTGGCGCGGGCGCGTCCTGGTGTGGCTGTATATCATACGGTGCTATGGATTTGTAGCCAGCCCCGTCCGTCGTTACGGCCCACACAATGCGTCCTGATTCATCCAGAAGTAACGCAGACGAGTTGGGACCTATCGAAAACGCTTCTGCGCCGCCTCTACCATTGACACGAACGACTTGCATCTGTGGAGCCTGTTGATAAGTCGGCATTTGGAACTGATTCGATTGGGGCATATACGGATTCGTGTTATAAGGCCACGGCATAACGCATCCTCCTAGTCCACATATTCATGACGGTCATCAAACAAGGCCCGCATGTACAGTACATGTTCACGTAGGCTGTCAATATTATTCCCATAGTACGCGCGAATCAGCGCACATTCATCGGCAGATACACCGATCAATTCAAGGGTTCTTATCAGTTCTTCCATGCTTCTATTGTACAAAAAAAGTGACCCTTCCGAAATGAAAGGGTCGTGTATCTTTCGTGCAAGTTATAGATGCCTAAACAACTTCTCCTGTGCTTTATAGGTGATGTTCTTCATCTGGCGCACAGACATGTCAAATTCTTCTGCCAAGCGTTCATAGGTGATACCGTCAATCAAACGTCGTTCAAGTATCTGCCTGTCTCTTTCGCTGTGGATATGCTCGGCAATCAGGTTACGAATCTGGCTGTTCGTGTATTCCATCGGACACCTCCACAGAGGGAGTCATGCGGGAAATCGTGTCCAGCCAGTTTTTCTCACGCACCGTATATCCGAAGACGAATATAATGATCGTCAGGATGAACGTCATGCACACGGCAAGCAGAGCAATCAACAGTCGCTTATTCGCTATACTCAGGTGCATCATGGCGTTTTCATGTGCGAAGAAGGGAATACATGCGGGGGCTTCTTGTCTCTTATTACACTCCATATTGTGCCTCCATGATACTATTTATCACTCATCACCGGGAGGTTCAGTCTTATTGTATTGTGCCGTAGAAATGCCAAGCAATGCACCAAGCAGCGTACAAATCACAGCACTGGTCTTGGCAACCTCGGTTGCATAAGGCCAACCCCATACTGCCGCCAGCCCGACATAGGCCGTGGTAAGCGCAGGAATAGCAATCATGACAACCCATTTGAGAATGTCATACGTCCGATTACTCAACATGCGTTCATCTCCTTACCATGTAGTAATGATCTTTTTATTGTCTTTACTTGCAACCAATCTCAGCCTTTGCGGGTCACATACATGAGATGGTGTCATAAGCGCTTTGGCAGCATACCCACCGTAGTTTAACCAACTCACACAACTTATTACCACATAGTGCTTCATAGTCACACAGCGATTGCGGGAATCAATTACAATTTTTGCGGGCTTAGTCACAAAGCCCTTGTGTACGTGACCGGCAATGAAACAATCCAGTCCATCAATTGCCATTCCAGCATAGCGTTCGTTTTTATTCACAGCGCCGCCAGTCAGCACCCCGCCAAAGCTACCATGCGTGACACAAAACGTATATGTACACAGCGGATTAGATTCAGTATTCCGCATCCCCAACGCTACAGCCATCAGCGCCATGTTCTCCCGATACAAATGCTCAATATCCAACTTAGAGCATATATCGTAAGTTATATCTTGGTCACTGTCGCGCAAGGTTCTTGCTTCATGATTACCACTGACCACGCATAGTATTCTGTCTTTAACGGGCTTTAGGTACTCAACCATGCGCCTCTTGGCTTCACGCGGGCGCACCACTTCATCAAATGGATTGGCAAACCTGACCCCTCGCGTATTATTGTTGATCAAGTCCCCAGCCAATATGAGGTATGCGTTGTCATTTTCTACGCGCTTCAAAAACGCTTGCCATTCGGTTTCACAATGTTCCAAAGCACCCAAGTGTACATCTGCTATCGGGTATATATCAATAGCATCCGGGAACATGTGTCTGATAAGGTCGAGATCGTTCAGCATAGGCGTTACCTATGTTCCAATTCTGTCAGGCGGCGATCTGCCGCCTTTGCTTTTTCTTCCAGAATAGGAATACGCTCTGCAAAAGCATTATGTTTGCGGACTTCCGACGAAAGCGTAGTGATCTCATTCTTGATGACCGCAATCTCCTTGTCCAGTTTAGCGTCGGACAGTTCTGATTGCTTATCCAATTTGGCAAACAACTGTTGGTTGCTCTTGACCGTAGTAATGATGATACCCACAAGGGATAGGCCACCCGTTATCAGGGTGACAATGCTTGACTCGCTCAATATAGCTCACCTCATATAAGTTTACTGTATTTGTTAGACACCCAACCGCGCCTATCTTTATACATCACCGACAGCCATCCGTTGTCTGCCTTTTTACCGCCATAAACCAGTTTGCTCCCTTCCAACGCAACGCCCATGATCTCACCGTTCGTGGAAGGTTCATCCCTAACATAGCAGTTCCCATCAAATTCGACATATGTCGGTTTCTCAGGTTCCTTCTGGGCTTCAAGCACCTTATCCAACGCCGTAATAGTCTTAGGTCCGGCCTGTCCATCTACAACAAGCCCATGTTGAGTCTGGAACCGCCGCACTGCCATTTCCGTTGCGTCACCGAAATCTCCGTCAGCACCATACTTCCCGCAAGAGAAACCGGCCTTGATAAGTTTCTGCTGTAGCGTTTTCACGTCTGCACCAGACATACCATTTTTGAGGACGCGCGGTTCGTCATGCACAGGCGCACCACTCTTTGAGCCATTGGACACGACGATCTCTGTGTGACCCTTCGTGCGGGTAACGAGTATGTCACCACGCCGCAGATACACACCCTGATTGGTGTATTTGCTCCCGGTCAATTCCGTAAACGCGCCAGATTTGAGAAGTACATCCGCTTCATTGCTTGTGTTGAAGTTCGGCAAGCCGATTCCCGCATACGCGCAGCACACCCGCACCAGCGCAGAACAGTCCGTTTCACAGGCTTTCGTGACTTTGCTACAATTGAAGCCCACGCCCTCCGCGACGTTATATAGCGTGTCGCGCTGATCCTGGTCATATCCGATCTTCGGATTGTCGCAAGCCCACTCTGCGTCCTGCGCGATTTTCTCCCCCGCCAATTGGTCTTTGGGTCGGAACACGCGCCAACCCTTGGAATGAACGTAGTAGTTACGGAAACACACTTCCCGCCCGGTCTGGTCGCCAGCCTTGCCGCCACGGGCATGACCGTTTTCGTCGATGTGCGCTGCCGCTAGTTTTACCGCCATTGTTCCACCTCCTTTACGATGAATAGTTCACCTCGGCGATATAATACTTGTATGTGTAGCCGCGATACAAGTAATTAGCGCCAGACGTAAACGCACCGAGCGACATGGTGAAAGAGGAACCAGTATAATATAAAACATTCGCTTCTGTAACAACGGCTGCGGCGTTCGTAGCGCTGGTAGATGGGTTCACCCTCACCATCAAAGTCTCATATGCGGATTCTAAAGAACCAGCCGTAAACTTTGGATAATGCCCCACTACTGCAAAAGTCCGAAATGCGCTTACGCCAGAATTGAGTATTGCTGTTTTAGTTGCGTCAGTAGCCTCGATCACTATAAGATATTCCGTATAAGTGTTATCGAAATTCAATGTATAGGACGAACCACTACTTGGAGTAGTAAACGTTCCACTTTCCGTCTTTGCGCCACCCGTCGCTGTGCCGGTGATCTTCTCGCCATTGACATACGCCGTCTTGCCGCTTATGATGTCGGAGGCCGTAGCGTTCGCGTCTGACGAATCAACAAACGTCGCGCTCCCGCCGCCACCCGTAAGCGGAATCAACAGCGCAGGAACAGCCGGGAAACTCGCGCCTGCAATGGTTATATTCTGCGCCATAATGCCTCCTACGATATGCTCAACACTTTAGTGGTCGCGTCCTGACTGACAGTCGGAACCGTAGCGGAGCCGTCCACCTTGGAACCGTTTACGAAAGCGGAATACCCGGAAAGAATCTGAGAAGCGCCAGCTGCACCGGAGGACAGATTCGTGTCCACGACGGTGCTGGAACCGCTGACCCCGAAGATCGTCGCGCCGCTTTTGATATTCCCACTGACCAGAGAAGCGTCCGAAAGTGTCTTGCTTGCGGCGCTGGCATAATACCCAGCCGGTGCTGTCACAGTCAGCGTATTCGCGGTCAGGTCACTACTGGATTTGCTGGCGATACTGCCCTGGGTCTTTGTGCCGCCGGACGTATAGAAATACTTGCCGCTGACCACATCAACAGCCGCCGCCGTGGTGTCGGAAATGTCGTGGAATGTCGCTGTACCGGAGCCAGATTTCGGAATCTGCACTTGGGGGACATTGCTGTAGGTTACACCGTTAATGACTACATTCTGTGCCATACTGTACACACTCTCCTTTTAAGAAACTGTCAGAACCGACCCGTTCCATGTAATCAGACCGTAATTGTTCGGTATTGCATCAACCGTTATGTTATCCGTCATCCGCTTCCCGTTGGTTTCAAGCGTCTGTACTTCCGTACCCGGCGTGAGGCTATACGGTCCAGCATACACTGGACGGTCATCATGATAGATTTCACGCACCTGTTCCAGACTAAACGCGATTGTGCCGCCGCCTGAAATGCTGAACGGCACAACCCCGCCTTCGACGAGTCTAAATGGTAGGGTCTGCGGCATAAGTTATCACCTTCTCCAAAAGTGCCTGACCAACGCCAGCACTCATGCACTCTGAAGCATCCACGTTGCCATCAGAATCAATCGCCTTGATCTGAATACGCACAGTACCCTCATGCAAGCGCAGTGTTTCCTCTTGCGTGAGCGTGATAGAGATTCTGGTCACGACAGTCTGCCCAGAAGTGTCCACTTCCATAGTCAGATTTTCATTCGTCCGTGTAAACTTGTAGTTGCCCTGTGCGAACGTCACATACACCCTTCTGCCAGACAAGTCAACGCCCTGTCCCTCCAGTATGTAATCTGGGGTCGTTCCGCGAATCATGTATTCACCACCTTATCCTTGGGGCGGCGGTTGCCGCCCCGTACTGAGTGAAAAGGGCCTTTAATTGACATCAATGTTAAGCATAATCTCCGGGAAGTCCGCAAGGAATTGTGCAAACAACGCTCTTGCACCCTCTTCGGTCGGGTGAACATTATCCGTGGACAACATACCAGCATACCACGTCCCGTTGCTTTGCGCTCCGACGGCCTTTGCAAAATCAATATACCTATATCCACTGCTCCGAATCCAACTATTCTTTGCTTCATGGTTTATGTTTGGCACACTCGGTATTGTTCCAAAGATTGGTGTAACCCTGCTTTGGTCACAATAAGTTAGGAATTTATCTCGCCCCGTTACCCAATCGCTTGATGGTGTATCACCACTATCTGTCAGGTCATTCATTCCCATGCACCAAATAGCAAATGTCGGCGTGCCATATTCAAGCAGGCATTTATACGAATTATACGCCGACGAGGACGCTTCCCCCGAATACGCATCAATCAAGGCATTTTTATCGAATCCATACTGATGCAGATAGTATGCCCATCTGTCTGTCGTATATTGGCAGTAGGAATCCCCGAATATCCACACAAGTTTATCAATATCGGCACACATCCAAACAAACTCACAATTTGTTAATGTGGAATTTGTTGATAGCACAAAGAAGCTGCCAATCTCATATATTTTGTAATTAAATGTATGCGTGTAAATGTTTCCGTTGCTGATAAGTGTTACTTTACAGGTAGCAATATCACTTTCTTCAAGTATCACTTGGATGTTATTCGTAATCGTTAAACCGTGTGCCTGCGGAGTCTCCGCATTTGTCCCATCAAACTTATATGTGATATTCGTTCCATCAATTACAAAAACGTTCCTCGGAGTCGATATATTGTCTGGATATACATTATACGATTTGGCTATAGTTATTGATGAAAATGTTGTTATATCAGCAGTAAAAACAACACGATTGTTTTTGCGCACATCCGTTCTTGCCGTAGACTTGAAAAACTGGCCATTCGATAAATTGCCTGTTATTTTATAGAACGGCGTTTTCTTAGCTTTAACTCCGGGCAAAACAACACCGTAATTTATTCCAGCACTTGTCTGCCCGTATGGTTGATAATTTGAAACGCTTCCGTCTGCATTACATTCAATTTGCACATTTGTGAAATCCGCAGCTAATGTAACGCGAACATACTTTGCGTTAACCGGAACAGTGATACCATTTGTATTATACGCACCGCCGGATACAACCGTGCTCTTATTATCTTGATAAAAACAAGTCGATGACCATGGAGTTGCCTCACCATCTCGTGACATTATCAAGGTTTGACCGCTGGAAACAGGAATGAATCCGGTCACCAGTCTATTAGATACAGTTTCTACCGAGCCATTAGGGTTGATATATTTATCCGTCAACACATCCGGGTCGCCCGGATTATATAAATTTGGCGATACCGTCACAGTTGCTACAGCGTCAAAATCGCTCTGTAATTCAGTAATGTCGGCAGCGTTATCAAGGATGTCGGACGCATTTTCCTCAATGTCGCCAGCCATTTCACCAAGAGCACTGCCAACAGTGCCATCAGAATACGTGGTGACCTTGCTATAAGTAACGTCACCAGCGGTGGTCACACTCGCACCAGAACCGGCAACAGGGACAACAGAACCGTCACCAGAGACAGCAAGAATCTTGCCCTCGTTCTCTGCGCCCTGATTCGCCGCCACACCCAGTGCTTTCGCTATCGCAATGTCGAGAAAATCCATTCCTTAAACCCCCTTACGCATCCTGCCAGGTTCCGCTGGAATCCAACTGCTTGATGTCCTTGAAACCGGCTTTCATAGCCACACTGCCAACGTCGCACTTCACAGTACCTTCATTGGCAGTGACAAGCACCTTGCCGCTCAGTTCACTCACGTTGTCATACAGCAAACCACGAACTGTATAGTTCTTGGTCTTCAAGTTGTCAATCGCAAAAATCGCCATGATACATACCTCCTTATCAAGTTGCTGACGTATGCAGACAAAGCACGTCTGCTGTAAGGTTTACAGTCTGGCTGGAACTGCTACTGCCAACATAGCGCACATCCATTTCCACGCTGCCATTGACAAGCCGCGCTCTGCGTACAAAGCACCAGCTTTGGCTTGCGGCGAACCCTACTACGCCAATAGGGGTCCATCCATCTCCAGGCGTTACTGTCAGTGTACCGGTCTTGCTTGCAGAACCAGAACTAACTGAAACACTGCCCGTAGCAGTGACAACCTTCAACAGTTTGTTCTCCTGAATGATTACGTCATAATTGAACGTGGCGGTTCCGTTAAACAGCGACTTGCCAAATTCCTGGTTCCCATAATATGATGATGTACCAGCGCCAGACGCAACGCTTGTGGTTTCCTGTTGGGTATTACCAGACGCGCAAATACTCGATACACCGTTCAAAACATAATGGACATTGGTCAACGCAGTGGGATGGTATGCAACTTCAGATACTTCGCCGTTATCGTCATATGTCCATTCTTCGTAGTCTATACTATCCATAGGCCAGAGATAAGGTACAGGCTTTACTGTCGCAGAAAACGGTGTGTAACCCCACGGAAAACCGGGGAGCAGCGGATCGTCATAGCTGCCACTTTGTCCATTGTATATCTGTATCAGTGCATCCCTTATATCTGACGGGTTTTGTCCTGTACCATATCTTATAATGGGTATAAGTTTATTGTTGGTGTAATCAATGACGTAATCACCATTGCCTACAAGGATGCCCTCATCATTTACGTCTTTGTAGAACACACCAGTGATGTTTACAACTTCGTTGTAAATCTCACCATTATACCGCGTTTCAGGCGTACACACAAAATCTCCAACGCCCAATTCTTCCGGAATGTTATACCAACCAACAGTCAATTTCCCATCGTAGTTTATATACAGACAAACGCCGAGAAGTGACGCTGCCCATATCATAAGTTGCCGATATGTCAACGTGTCTGTTGTGCTTGGGATGACTTCCATTGTCGTTGTAATATTCGGGAGTCTTGGATAATTCAGAATCTCCTTAAAGACAACGCCACAATCGACACAAGATGTACGCAGTATATCCCACATGTTAGAAACATGATATGGATTGACGGATATAAAGCGCGTGGGATCAACTGGCTTGTCGAACTTTATCATCCTGTCCAGCGCTGTAATGGATATACCGCTCAACATCCTCGGCGGGTTGGTAACGATATAGTATCCCAACGGGATAGTACATGATGCGGAATCACTGCCCTGGCGGTTGGGATTCTGAACAGTAATGGTAACATAGAGCTCAGCGCCAGCAAAATTCACGTCATTAAACCGTCCGTCATGATTGTTCAATTTCAAATTCAATTCAGACGCTATCGCCGTGCCAGGAATGATGTTACCAGAAGATACCGTGTACCTGTCTATGGACAAACCACCGGCAAGTATATCAGCATTGGTAATGGGGTCGGAAAGCGTGGTCCCGTTTGCCAGAGTGACGGTAATGTTTGCTGCTTGATATGCGTTATTGTTCAGCGCGTCAAATACCCAGTCCGAATGATCCTGCCAATTAGGTTTCCACATTATCGTCCACTCCTTTCAATGATATTGAAGGAGACATTAGTCCAACGTCCCTTTACGGAGTTGTACAATGGTGCAGACCTATCACCGACATAAAACGTACTGGTCAAATAGTCGCCAGCTTTTGCGTCAAGATACGTCACACTGATGTACTCAGGATTGAAAGCAGTCAACACCGTGGAAACTTCTGCCGTGGTCAGGTAAGACCATTGCAGTTCAAGGTGTACGCACTGACCTATGCGCATCTTGTCCATCGTGGTATCTTCAGTGCGCCCAGCATCAGCGGCAGAAATGTCGCTCAGTTTGTAAGTATAGGAGGAGGGGCAAGGAACAGTTGCCCCGTCCACACTCTGAATGGGATTGTAGTTACTCGGCATATTCCTCGCCCCCTTTATCCGTACACAGGAACTACAGTCGTACCGTCGCGCATGTTCTTCCTCTGCAACGCCTGGACAATACCATTCGTAGTGATCTCTGCCGTCATGGGCTTGTCCAGCAGTTTCTTCAGGATGCTGTTCTGCTCCCGCAGGAGATCGATCTCCCGCGCCGTTGCCTCCTGCACGCCGGACCGGACATACTCGGCGAGCATGTAGTTATCGTCCGTACTACCGCGCACCTTTGCCGCGAGGTCATCCATCCACTCTGTGTTGGTATCGAGTGGCAGAACGGCTTCTCTGCCAGCCTCGCCAGCAAGGACATCCCTTCGCAGATACGTCGGTTGTGTCAGAATGCCGCCCTTGGCAAGCGGTTGGATTCTGTCCCATTTAACCGTAGGAATGTCAGGAGGATCCAATGTAGTACCATGAATACCCCAGAAATTCCCCCATGGATCATATACACCAAAGTCGGGGATTGTTATAACCAAGGCACTGTTTATACCGCCTATGATCGTATTGATGCCGCCCTCAATAGCACCAATCATGTCATTTATCAACTTAATCGCGCCGTTAATCGGGTCTTTGACCTTCTGCTTAATCTTTGCAAACAAATTGCCAAAGACCGTTATTACACTGTTCCAAGCGGATCTCCATGTGCTTACGAACGTTGTTTTTACCCACGTAACCAGACCCGACAACCCGTCTTTCAACCACTTCCAAGATGCAGACGCGCCAGTCTTGACATCTGCCCAAATGGTTGCAAGCGTTGTCTGTATCGATGCCGCCGCAGTAGTAATGCTTGTTCCAAAGTTAGTTACCGCACCGACAATATCGGCCCAGGCAGCAGACGCGCCAGTCTTTATGTCATTTACAATTGTAGCGAATGCGTCAGCAACTGTTTGGAATTTCTCCTTGACGGATTCCCACGCTTCTTTGACCAAATCCCAGTGAGAGATCAACCACGACCCAGCAAGAATAACGCCAACGATTGCCAACTTCACAGGGCTAAACCCAGCCGCCAGTAAAGGTAGCGCAGTGCTCAATGCTTCTACCGCCGTTGCAATGCCGCTGATAATCGCTTCAAGTCCTGTAGCGCCAAGCCATGCACCGATGAACGACCCGATTGCGCTGGTTATCGTACCAAACGCTTCTTTATGTTCATCAATCCATGTCGATATTCCAGAAAGCGCATTCTTCAGTCCATCGATCGCGGCAATAGCCGTATCAGCAACCCATTTTCCAACCGGTACAAGGAAGTTATCCCAGATATACTGTGCAGGCTCTTTCAGTGTCTCCAAAGCGCTGCTCAGTACGTTGAACGCCGCGCCCAACAGATCGATCACCTTGGGCAGACCCTTTTCAATCGTCCACTTACTAATAGGCAGTAGGACATTCTGATACGCCCAGAGCAATGCGCCGCCTATTATGTCCACCACGGGTTCAATTGCACCAAGCAGTTGATTGAAAGAATCCAATACAGGTTCAAAGTCCAAGTCTGCCGCCCAGTCCGCAACGGACTTTGTGATACCGTTTACCGTGTCAAGGACGGAGTTAACTATCGTAAACAGGCTGGCCCATATCGCCGTACCGAGCCCAGCAACGTTCCACGCTTTATTGATCGAAGTCGCCACATTGCCAACCATGTTGTTCAGGTTGGTTGCGATTTCAAGAATATGCTCCCATATTTCCTGCCCAACCGAACTACTGAACGCTTCGTCAAACGACCTATTGATGCTTGCGATCAGTTCATTGACGTTCGTGAGCATGGAAAAGAGTGAAACAATATACTCGTAGCCACGGTCATCATCATTCCAGGCAGACCTGAACGATTCGCTGATGCTCCTTACCACTCCAAGCATGGACTGAAGGAGATGCAAGCCACTGGTTACCCACTGGAAACCATAACCAGCGGTAAACACGTCATAGAACGTATTCCCAATGTCAACAGCCGCACCCTTTAGCGAATTGAAAGCGGCCTTTGCCGCGGAAACAGTCGCAGCGCCCTCCTGCGCCCACGCCTGTTTGAACACGTTCCAGATGCCCTTCAGTTTTTCCATCACGCCGTCAATACTATCCGTAATCGGACGTATCTCAAACATATTGGAAACATCTTTGGGCGTTGACCCACTGCTACCCCCACCACCGCTGGAAGATGACTTATTGGGGTCATTCAGTTTATTGATCTCATCAAACGCAAGTATGGTCTTTTTAAGTTCGGCCGACGCTTTCTTAACGCTGTTCGTTGTTTTCTTGCTTGCATCGTCCCATACAGCAGCAACCTTTTTTGCGGCTGTATAGGTTTTTGCACCGGACAGTCTCGCAAAGAACTGATTGACAACGTTGAACATGTCAACCAGCTTACCTACAACGAAATCAATAGCAGGAGCAAGCGTTTCAATTAGCGGAGCCGCCATAGCAGCAAGGCTATTCTTCAAATACTGTGAAGAAGTAGCGAGGCTGTCCATTGTCCTTGCGAACGTCTTGTCTGCCTGATTGCTCCATGCGTACAGGTTTTCAAGACCTTCCTTGAATCCAGCAGTAATATACTTGATCGCGGCACGTATGGCACGATAGAACGCTATGCGCTGTATCGAAGCAAACAAGCCATTGAAACTTGCGATTGCGCCCTTAACGCTATTGATAAGACTCCCGCCAATCAGCTTCGGGAGTGTCGTGAATCCCTTGATCAACGACCCAAAGCCAACCCTGGAAACCTTGGAAAAACCACTGAGTACAGAGTTGAGCACCTTCAACGATTTCCCAAAATCATCAGTTGCGTTGAGACACGACCTCAGGCGTTCAATGAACCCGTTCGATGCGTCTACGGCACGTTCACTGGCTTCGGTGTAATCATCTATATTGTCAACGTACTCGGTATATATCGGTTCTGTTTGACCGGTCAATAACGGTATAGACCTATTCGTCATTCCACTGAACGCCCTGTTGTAGACGTTCTGAGCCGTGCCAATCGCAGTAGTAAACCGCACAAGGGCGTTCGTCGCATTATCAGCATCCTGCGTTGCGGATTGCATGGTGGAAGAGAAACCTCTACCGTTGAATCCATTTACAGCCCGATTAAGGCTGTTGAACGCCCTAGCCAGACGGTTTACCGCAGTTGCCGCGCTTGACGCGCTGTTCTCAACGTTATTGAACTCGGTGACAACACCGCTCATCGAAAAGCGGCTTGCTATCGACTGAATATATTGCAAACGGGAGGCAAGCCGGTTTATTGCGTCAATCGCATTATCAACGCTTGACGTAACTTGAATAGAGAGATTATCAATCGTCGCCATTCTTGCTCACCTCCTGTTCTTTTTTATTTGCCCGTTCCTTCAGTTCATTCTCAGATTCAGCATTGAGAATCTCAAGCATCTTCTCATAGTTGATTCTGCGGTCACGTTCTTCACGTTTCTGAACTTCCTTCTGGGTCAGCGGGAACGGTTCCTTTGGATATTCACCAGGTTCCGTCGCCTTGCTGAACGCCCGAAGCACAGGTACAGCACACATAAGCGCAGCGAAGTAGTATGCACCTTGCCGCCATCGCGCCCACTCTTCACGTTCCCTACGCAGTAAATACGCTTCTCTGTAGGCGCGATGCGCGGATGTATTGCTGTTCCAGTATTCGTCGTAAGACATGCCCATCGTCATGTATTGAGGACATAGTCTGTCAAACAAATCCGCAAGCGTTGATGGCTCGGACGGTTCCTCGCTTACAGAGTCGCCGTCCACTCCACGTTTCCCATATACTCGTCTTCGTCATCCTCGCCAACATCAGGCAGAAGATTGGACAGGACATTGTTGTACATGGTAATCAACGCGGTCAGAAGTTTCTTCGACTTCATCTCGTTATACAGGTTTTTCCTTACAGTATCGCTGACATTGCGTTCATGCGCCAGGAACGCGCCAGCCCAAAGCTGCTCAATTCGCGTCTGGGGTTTATCAGTAAAATCATTCATGGTAAACCCAGATGCCTCCATGATCTTGACAGTAGCAGGAGTATATTCAAGGCAGTAGTGCTTGCCGTTGTAGTCGAAATTGATCTGATTGACATTAGCCATTATCTTTTACTCCTTTTTCAACAATGGGCGGGAGCCGTTATACCCCCGCCCTTATTCATTCATTAGTACGGCGTAGTGGACGCGCTGGCGACCTTGGTGAAGTTCTTGGTCATCGTCAGGGTCACAGTCATGTTCACGACTTCGTTCACGCCGGCACCGGCAACGAACACGTCGATGTACGCCTTGCCCTCAAAGATGCCGTCAGAACCGGTCGGGGTGACCACGCCGCCAGACTCAGTACCGCCGAAGTAAATAGCGACATACTGCTCGGTACCCTTCAGGGCATCCAGGGTCGCAAAGTCAGTAGCGGTATAGTTGCAGGTGATGGACTTGGTTTCGGTGTTCTGGATGCCGGGAATATAGGTCCGGCCAGGATCGGAGAGCGTAGTGGTTTCAAGCTGCTCCGGTACGCCGCCAAGGTCCGGAAACTCTTTGATGTCCACCAGCTTCGCCCACGACAGGGAAGTGGATCCAGATCCCTTCATGAGGAAGGATTTAAAGGACGAAATCGCCATGTGGCATTTACCTCCTGTACACGTAGTTGTCCTTGCCTATCACTGCCCGGTATCTCCCGGTCATGCGATAGATCGTAGCGTCGTTCAAATTTTGAACAGGATTCAAAAAGACACGGGTGAAACCAAGCCGTGAGAACTCATCGTCTATTGTCGCGATGATCGCCTTGCACTCGGCCTTTTTGCCCTGGTTGCGATTGCTATATACATCAACCTGATACATCACTTCGGCATGGTTCTCAATAGCGCCACTATCCGTCGTGGATTGATGTACTGCGTTTTCCATCTCAACGATGGACGCGGCGGGAAACTTGGGCGGCTGCGGCACATACTCACCAGCGACGAATATGCCGCTGTACGCAGTCCTTAGAACAGTCGCAATCGTGGTGAACACTTCACTCTCATGGTCAATCATGTGCTGAACACCTCTCTTGCAATCTGCTCCAAGTCGTTACGCGCATTCATGACAGCCTTGTACAACGGCATAGAAGCGGGTGCGCCGTGAGACAGGTGAAAACCATCGTCATCACGCCAGCCCCACACTTCCTTTGCACCATTGCCGTTTCCGTAACTGCCGATTGTGTACCCCAACCCCGCCCCCAACGGATGAGGGGAACTTCCCACGGAGCCGTTGTAGAACACGCCTGCACCAAACTCCATGAAAACCACGTCCTTACCGCTGGCAATCACCAATGTCACATCTCCGTTCGTCTGAACTTCAACGTCTACCCCGCCGATGATGATGCCCTCATCCATTCGGTCATCTGCTACAGAGTAGTCAAATACCGCTTGGGCATCTATGCGGATCAATTCAGCCACCCGCCTGCGCAGTTCTTCCGCTTTGCGTTCCAAACGATCCTGATACTGCCTCAGTTCGCGAAGCGCCGCCCGAATGGACGATGGACTGAATACGTCTATGTTGATCGTCTTATTCACGACACGTTCACCTTGCTGACTGCGATTACGGTGCTGCCGAAATTCGGCAATCCGCGCCCGACTCTGCGCACGATATACTCCCAAGGTGTCGCGTAGTCGCCGCTTGCGTTGAGTTTCAGTGCGCCGTTTGCGTCGAGTTCCGGTTCGCTGTCAATCCACAGCACCGTGTTTTCGTCAATCGCAGTGTTACGGTCGCCAAGCACGATTACTTTGTCGTAGTTCTCATCCTCGCCAAACTGCCGCATCATTACCGCTCCACGGGCGGGTGATACGTTTCCATAAATCTTGACAGGGTTCTTGTACGATACATGAGTGCCGGTCTGATAACTGGAACTGTCGTAGTCCGCAACTGTGCTGTCGTACAGCGCATACCAGATCGCCTGCTTGTTCCGAAACCCGATGCGACCCATTAGGTGCTCACCTGCCCCGGAACCTTCGCCATCGCAACCACGTTATTGCGAATGTACTGAACCATGTCAGAATACTGGAAGTGACGGTGGATGCCGTTTTCAACAGATACGGTTTCGCCCTCCAACCCTCTCTGAGTAAAGCCATTGACCACGGCTTGCACCTGGGTCATCTCATACTCGGCGGGTACATCCTGGGGCATCGCGCCAGAATCATACGAATACCGCCACTGAAGGATTTCATTCTTGGCGAAATCAAGATATGAAGTAATGGTCGTATCATCGGGAGCGTCTGCACCCATGATGGTCTTAACCATTGCCAACTTCTGCTGTGCGGTCATCCACCCTCACCCCTTACTGTTTCTTAGGTCTGCCGCGCCTCTTCTCAGGAGCGGGTTGCTCCTGCCGAACGCCCTGTTCAAGAATAGGCTTTTCTTCCTTGACAGGTTCTTCTTCGGCTCTACGCCGATGCAGCAGCATACCCATAGTTAAGCGCCCTTGTAGATGCGGATCGCCTTGGCGGCGTTGTACAGGTACGCGACGAAGTGCTTACTGGCAGTGATCACATTGGTGAACGCCAGAATGTCGCGGTCATACTCGACCAGCGTATCGCGCTTCAGGAAGATGCGCAGCGCACCCGGCTTCACCAGGAAGATGTCGCCAGCGCCCGCATTGCCGGTCTTCAGCTTATTGCTCACGATGACCTGGCAACCCTGATATTCGCCAACCACACCACGGACAGCAATGCCGGCAGCAATCTCAGAAGCAGGAACCCAAGTGTGGGTATTCGCACGCATTGCGGTGTACACAGCGGGAGAAACCAGCGCGACAGTCGGGCCGTCCTCAATGTCCTCACCGAACAGTTCCAGGGCGGTAGTGATGTCGGTATCAGTGGGATAGACAGTGTTGTTCGTGGTGCTCATCGCCATAGTGCCGGTGATGCCATGCAGGATGTTCAGCACCTCATTGTCCACCTGGTTCGCAATCGCGTGAGCAATCTGGTACACGGCCTCACCATAGGGATCACCGAAGCCGGACAGGACCGCTTCGTCGGAGATCTCAACGCCCTTCGCGATCTTGTGGATCGTGGCGTTGGTGGAGGTGGTGGACAGCAGAGACACGGTCAGGGACTCAGCCTCATTCAGCGTCGCGGCATCGCCGATGTAGTTGAACGAGGGGACAACAATCGTGTCGCCGGGACGGCCCTGGAGGGTCGTGTCGATAGTCGCCAGGGGGGCGAACTTCATATAGTCAGTCAGCTTTTTGTCGATCATGTCCGCGATAACCAGCGGATTGATCATGCTATTCAGCAGGGTCTGAGCCATGATTTCAACTCCTTAACTAGTCAGTTGCTTGTAGAGTTCAGGCTGTTCCTCAAAGAGCTTCAGTCGCTCTCTGTAGCCCATGTTGTCAAACTCCTCACGCGTGACTGTTCTATCCGAAGAGCCAGCGCCCGGACGCGGCGTTTTCTTGACGGCATCTGCCATCAGTGCCTTGTCGTGCGCCGTGAGGAAGTCCTTAAATGCAGCCGTGAGGCCGGTAAAGTCCTGGTCGAATGTCGCCGCAGCGGCCTTTTCCGCAGTCACTGCATCGAAGCCAAGCCCGATGTAGCCCGCCTTTTGTTCTGCCAACGTCTGCGACCTTTTCAAGGCGGCATTATCGGCTTTAAGTTGTTCGATCAGTTCCTTGGTCTGGGTGTCGGCGCGTTCCTGCTCGGACATCCGCGCTTGCAGTTCCTTCTTGTATCTGCTGGCGTCAGCAGAAGCGTTGCTCTGGGCGTTCTTCAGCTTGGCGTTCTCGCCGCGCAACCTTTCAAGTTCAGCCTGCAATGCTGCGGTGTCTACGGTTTCTTGGGTATCATTCGTTGCGGTAACATTCTCAGCCATTTTCATACTCCTTTGCGATTTATGCCTTCTCTGGCCCCATCTGCGAGATTTATATAGCGGCTTCTCTGTCGCTAATATTCAAAGGGGATCACCCCGAATATCCTAAAGTTTCACTTCGTTCCTGATATGTTTCAGCCATGACTTGAAGTCGGTCTTCTCCAACCGCAATCCGTGGTCGAACGCCTTGACCCGCGCCTCCATCAGTGCAGTACCGATCTGCTCAGAATCGCAGGCCATGAAGTCATGACTGAACTTGCGGTAGAACTTTTTGAACTCTTTCTCAGCCTTTGCAACCAACTGTTCATGCCCAGCCTTAGTGAACTGCGGTTCATTGAAGTCACAATAGCTGTCCGCTATCGTCCGGCACACTGACTTCATGTAGTCTTCCTGAAATCCACGGTCACGGAGCCCTTCACAGATCAGCGTGCGCATGGTCATTACCTGGTCGTATTCCCGTAGAACTATCGTGTCACGGTCCTTGCGCACTGTTGACCCGGCGTTCCAAGCCCACAGATAAAACGGCGTGTCGATGTACTTGACTTTGCCATCACGCTCAGCTTCATGCTTCGCAAGGTTATTGAATACGCTGTCTTCGGAGAACCATAAGCGGCGATCAAACCGCAGTTTCTTGTCTATAAGGAACTGCCGCCGATATACCTTCGCGTGGCAGAACACCGGGCTCTTATCGCGCCTGAATATCCTCCACTCGCCATCTACCGGTTGTTCTTCAATGAACGAGCCGATGCACAGGTCAAAGCCCTCGTTGATCGCTCCGAACACCAGGTGCAACCCGTACATAGACAGGAACATATCGTCGGAGTCGCAGAACATAAGGTATTCAGTGTCCCCGTGTTCTATGCCGTAGTTACGGGTATCGGACAACCCGCCGTGGGGCTTGATGACGTACTCGACTTCATAGCGGTATTGGTCGAACAGCGACTTGTCCAGCACCACATCGTCGCCGTCATTGACCACCATTACCCTGAAGTCATCGAAATTGATGCCGTGTTGCAGTTCAATGCTGTCAAATAACGGTTTGCATACATCCCACGGTTCCTTGTAGTGCGGGACAACAATTGTCAGCTTTTTACCCATCAGTTAAACCTCAATTCGCAGCGGCAATTGATGTTGTTCTGAGGAAGTGCGAACCCGCCGGGGGCCAATGCACTATCTCCGTCAAACGTGTAGAACCTTGCGTCAATGGGAACTGTTACGCTTTCAAGGTAGGTGTGCGTGTCGCGCACGCGCTCATCCAGCATTGTCAACCACGTCTTGCTTTTTGCCCCGGCCTTTGTCGCCGTGTCCAGCGCCGCCGCATTACTGATGCGCGTCGTTTCTGTCTCGGCAATGCGCTCTATATCGCCCAGTGTGCCGCCAGCCTCATACCACGCGCTCACGCGGTCAACCCATGTAGAACCGTCGATGGGCTGGTAGACAATCTCCTGTATCTCTTGTGCCGTAGGCTCAATATGTGTGTCGAACTGCTGGTTCACATCATCTACAGCGTCGGCAAGCGCCAGGAGATACAGGTCCAGCAGTTCATCTATGATGTCATCGCAGTCTTTGCGGGATCGGATATGCCCCTCATCGTCAAAGTGCCGCTTCAGTTTTGCGCCAAACCCGTTCAGTTCATGAACGGGCAAGCGGCTTTTGAGGGTATTCAGTTCATCAAACGGGAGTCTCGTTTTCACGGTCTATCGCCGCGCTTCTGGTAGTAGCCCTTAATGTACGTGCCGCCCTGGCTCTCCCCGTTTTCTGCGGCCTTGGCCTCCGCTTCTTCCTGCTCCTCTTTCATCTTTTCGTACCACTCCATGCCCATGTTGTAAGCATCCTGGGTGTCCACGAAAAGCCCGGCCGCTTCATACGCGCACTGCGGATGAATCTTGTCCTGCTGGAGCATCGTGATAAGCGTCTGGCTCTTGGAGAGCAGGTCCTCATAGTTCCTGCGCGTGAACTTCACGTCCACGGTGTCAGGGTCAAGGCTCATGTCGGAAAGCCTGTTTGTAATCTCAGTCAGCAGTTCAATCGTCCGCTGCTCCGGTTCGCGGAACATCGTTTCAAAGTCCTGCGCCCGTGTCTCAGCGCCTTGCCAACCGTTCTTCAGGATCACAGCACCATTATTGCTGGAATCGCTGGTGTAACCGTTGCCCTGTCCAGGAATACCCACGATCTCATTGATGGAGTCGATAATGTTCTGTTTCATGATCTGGGTATCGCCCTGTTGCAGTGTCTCACTGATGACTTTCACATCGGCCTTGTTCTCGCCGATGGACTTCAGCACCACCATGCCAGCTTCGCGGATCGTGTTGGCAGTAGTGCCGTCCGGGAACTCGCAGTTATAAGCCACCAGGAGCGACTGTACGAACTGCTCTATCGAATCCATCCTGTTCGATTCAAGGTTATTCAGCTGATCGAGAAGCGGCAGAACCACTTCAAACGCGCCCATCCTCGCAAAGTTCAGCGGATATTCGATGATCGGGATCTGGTTCAGAACATAGTCTTCGCGCCCAACTACCACGCCGTTCTGCCAACCCTCAACGACGTAATACTCGCCGTCAGACGTGTACATGTAGAACGTTACGTTCTTTTCGTCATCGACGGTGTAGTACACACCCGCCAGCTGCGTGTGCGCAACGTCATTGCGGTAAATTACGAACGCATCACGCGGGTCCAGCGTGTACAGTTCAAACGGCGTGCGGCTGTTCGTGGACGGCAGTACCATGCGGTAACCAGTACCGCAGATCATCTGCCATTCGACCAGTTGCTTGTCCTTGCTGGGCTTGCCCGACATCCGCAGCATGTCGTTCATCCGCGCAATCTGTTCAGACACTTCCTTGTCGCTCACGGAGGATACGTACTGAATCGGCTTGCCCACCGTATAGCCCACACGAAAGTTGACTATGGCGTTCGCCCGGTTCTCAACGATGTGATTGCAAATCTCAGGGCGTATATCTTTAACGCGGTCCAGGATGGGCTGAATCCCGCGATAGTAGTTGTACAGGTATTGAATCTGACCGCGATTGACCAGATGCTTCACATACGCATCACTGAGCACCTTCACCACGTTCTCACCCGTGATGTGCTCAACGCTTGTGTAAATGGCATTGCGTCCATGCAACTCCACAATCGCACCCTCCAATCGCCAAAAGTAAAAGGCCCCAACATGCAGAATCTTGCACATTGGAGCCTTCTCCACTTCCCCGCTGACCTTTCAGCGTGGGGTATGTTATTAGTCTACGATCAGTCTCTTTTTCTTGACCGTCTTGATGTTCAGTGTGCCGTCAGGCTTGCGGTAGATCTCAATCTCAAAGCCCTTGCCCAGCCACTCATTGATAGCGGCAACAATCTCTTTTGTGAGCATATATATGCCTCCATAGTCTTATCTAATAGGCATTATATATATAAACATAAAACGTGTCAAGTAAATCATCTTTTCTCAGAACAATCTTTTCACGATTTCCACTTTGTTCATGGCGAAATTCTGTATGTATTCTGCCAATTGCGCCATAGCATCAGGTACGTCATCGTACTTGTTCTTGCCAGCCATCGTATATCCACACAGGAATTGCAAGAAACGACGATATTCTTTATCGTTTTTTATCACGGAATCGTCTTTGAACAGGCAGTTCTTCAATACCCACGGCGAATTGACGATGATCTTTGTCTCTTTGTTCGATGTCGTGTATTTCGTCGTGATCTTGCACCTACCGCCGCGCTCTTTCACTTTCTCCTGGACACTCGACGCAATACGCCCACCGGCCTGATTGCTCTCAAACCGCGCCATATGCACCTCACGCTCAACAAGGATGTTCACTAACCGGGGTTCAACAACGTCAGGATTGCCGTTATCACAGATCACACCGTCAATGTAAAAGTCCGGCCCGTACTGATACGCCACCGGCATACAAAAATAGTCCCCGCCACGGTCTTTTGTGTCACAAACTGCCAGAATTGCGTCGGGTTCGCCCTCAGGTAGTTCAAAATACCGTCTTAATTCGTCCCGCGAATACAGCAGGCCCTCTCGCTCAATAGGCTCGTTCATGAACAATGCACGCCAGTCCGTATCGTCCATGACTTCACGCTGTTCTCTCAGCGTCTTTGTCGAATAGCCCACGCCATAAGGGTAGTCGAAGTTGCTCTCGTCTTTCTCGTCCATCGCCGGGATCCGTATGAACTTCGCCCGCTCACTCTCACCGTACTCGCTCTCTAGCCTCCCCAGTACGTCGTGAACGCTCCATCTCGTCGCTATGTGAAGTTCTTTACATTTCGCACCCAGTTTCCTCTGCCGCAGGTCCGTCGTGTACACGCCCCACAGTTTGTCCAATCGCTCTTTCGACAATGCCACTTCGGATCCGCTCACAAGGTCATCACAGTACAACAACCGCATCGCCCTGTACAGACCCGCATTGCCCGTACCAATCGACGTGAACTCCAATGTCTCAAATCTCTTACGGTTCCCAAGGTCTATCCGGCAGTCCTTCGCGTTCGTCGAAGTCACTTCAACCCCAGGAAACACGTCGTGCCACAGGTACTCACCGTTGCGGTCCATGATCCTCAGGCACTCGTCATAAGCACCTCGCACCCAGGAATTGCTGTGGGACCCCGTTAAACATGTCTCTTCAGGGTACTTCCCCGCCAGCCACGTCAGGTAGAATATCGCTAACGTACTCTTGCCAACACCCGGAGGCAGCGAAATCGACAACAGGTCCAGTTCATCGTCTTCTAACCGCTGCATCTCGTCAACAACCTGCTTCAATACGCCGCGACGCGGATAATAAAATTGTTTCGATGGCTCCCGGTTCCACTCAACGTACAGCAGGAAACTGTCAAAGTCCCACCGCGCTATGCTTAATAATACTCGCTTGTGCAACTCCATCAGTTTGTTCCCTGTCTCAACGTCCCCACTCTTTATTACATCGTCAATCGCTTTGATGATTCGCCCCGACAACCACCTGATCCAGTCAACAGCATATCCCCGCTCGTCGCTTAAATAACTGCTCACTATGTCAAAGTAGTCGTTATACAACTGGTACTCTACAGTTCCACTATCTATCCTCGCCTGTATCTCCCGCGCTAATCCCTTGAATCCCATATTCAACCCTCTTTTTCCCTTTTTCCCGCAATTCTTATCACTCTGTATTATATATTATTATTCTTTCCCTGTCATGCAATTGATTGTTTTGTTCTTTTTTGATTTCGCAGAGGGTGGGGGGGATAACCCGGGACCCTGGTGCTTTCGCGCATATTCCCCGTGGGTACCCGTCAAGTGAATCTGCTTTACATCACAACATCTATTCGCAAAAGAATTGTTTTGTGCATAGATATGGCCATAAAATACGCCTTATAATTATTATTGTGTGCCTATATGTATTGTGCCATAGCATATGCAATGGATATACAGTCATTATACATAACAGATCGGCATTAAGTAGTCCAGGATAATTTCTTTGTATGCAAATCAATTGGACACAATCTTTTCCTGGTATACGATAACAGCACGGTTATTTATCCTTCCCTATCTATCCTTCCCTACTATCCTTCTTTATCTTCCATATCTTTTCTATATTCTTATATTCATACATAGAAGTATATAATAATGTATATAATATATATAATATATATAATAAAAGAACCGGTATAATAACCGGTTCAAATTATAGATCGATTATTTATTCTCAAATTGTTTAAGCCTATCTAATACAGCTTCTGTAGTAAACTTATTAAGACTAATACCTGTTGACTGGATACGTTCCTTTGTACCTTTGGGGAATCGTATTAAAACCCGATCGTAATTTTCTTTATCATAGGCTGCTATATAATCCTGCTTTGCTTTACTTGCTTTAACCATGTTATACACCTTCCCTTCAATACGATATCATATCATGCCAGGATATATAAGTCAATATAAATATTCATAATGATAATTATAACACATTCTAATGGAATATACGCTATCTTATATTTATTTATATAGGATATCTGATATAATATATATAGGATATCTGATATCCAATACATACATTGAAGGGAAGGTTCTACAATGAATAGCAATGGTTACTACAATGACAAGGTTTGGGCAAAGTTTACCGACGCATTGAAGGACGCGACGCAAGCGGTTAAAAGCGGTTCGGATATTCGCGTTAGGATATCCAATGCTAACAGCAAAATGGGAAACGTCGCAAGCGTTTCAATGCTGCCATTCATTACTTGCCCGACATGCTGCCATAATACCTGCGGCGCGAAGTGCTACGCGGCGAAATTGGCAAATTTACGACCGTCTGTTTTGAAGTCCTACGCAATCAATACGGCGATTGCCATTTATAGCCCCGTCGAATATTGGAAACAAATTGACGCAGCTGTAAAGGGTGTTAGGTTTTTCCGATTCCATGTTTCCGGCGACATTATCGACGCGGCGTATTTTGCCAACATGGTAAATATCGCTTATTGCAATCCTCATACCGAAATTTTAGTATTTACAAAACGCTATAACATTGTCAACGGATATATTGACGTTGGCGGCGTGATTCCTTCCAACCTTCACATATTGTTTAGCGGATGGACTAATTTAACACCCGTTAATCCTCACAAATTACCCGAAACAAATGTTTTTACCTGCGATACCGATTTTAATGACGATTGGAAAATTTGCGGCGGTAATTGTTTCAATTGTGCATGTCGCGGCGTCGGTTGTTGGCAAGCGCAGCGCGGCGACGTTATAGCATTCAAAATGCACTGAAAAGGGGCGATTACTTTGCGCAAGGTATGGATAACACCCGTTGGATCTTTTCCCAGCTTATATGCGGACATGCTAAAACAGCCGCATTTACTGATCGCCGGCGCTACCGGTTCGGGTAAATCTGTTGTTATTAACGGTTTGATTTATACAGCGCTATATAACGCGCCGTCCGAATCGCAATTTATTCTAATTGACGTTAAGCGCGTTGAATTGTGCGAATATAAGCGCCTGCCACATACAATCGCATATGCGGACGATGTACCCAGCGCTATTGCAGCACTTGAAAAGGCGCTTGCGATAACAGAAAAGCGGTTTAAAGCAATGCAATGTAATAGGCAACGCAAATATAGCGGATCCGACGTTTACGTGATAATCGATGAATTCGCCGATCTAATGACAACGGCGAAGCGCTATATTGTGCCATTGATTCAACGCCTATGTCAAATTGGACGCGCCGCAAATGTCCATGTAATAGCCGCAACGCAATGTCCGATCGCGCAAGTGATTCCGACGCAAATCAAAGTCAACTTTGATAGCCGCGTCGCGCTGCGGACTCGATCCGCGCAGGATAGCCGCAATATTTTAGGCTGTACAGGTTGCGAAAGATTACCGCGCTATGGAAAAGGCTATTACATGACGCCCGAAGGATTGCGACTGTACAACATCCCATTGATTGACGATTCCCAGCGCCAAAAAATACTAGAATACTGGGGAAAACATAAAAAACCGCGATTCACATTAACCCGCTGAAAAGCGGGTTTTTTCTTGCCTATATTCCCTTTGTTTTGTGCCCTCGCGTATAACGTACAAAAAGGCACCTAGAATCGCCGCAAATTTTACCCTTATATTGTATCGTCCGAGGGTATAAAACCGATTTTAGCCCCTTCAAAGCCCAATTCAATTGGGACTCGGAAACATTCTAGCATTGCGCAATATGAAACGATGTAATCCAGGCAGAAAAAACGCGCTCTAATCTAGTATATAATACTAGATTACATCATACGACAAATAGCTTTTATCTCGTAATGCATATTTGCCTTACATAACTTTTCAACGGATCCTGCCTGGTATTCATTTCCGTCAAGTTCATTTACTTGATAATTTCTACGTGAAATTTTCGCGCCGTTCTGCGCCAGTTCCGTTCTGCCCCGTTCTGCGATCCGCGCCACCAAATGCACCAGCAGTGTATTATCTGGAGAAAAGAAACAGGGCGCATTCTGCGCCCCGTTATCGACAGTTCTACCGTCAGTGATAGTTGCCCAGCATCCGATCAGGAACCCGACCAAAAGGCCGCACACGGTCCCTACAATGGCCCACAGTCCCATTATACTTCACCGTCCTTCTGTTTTCTCTGCGACTCCCGCCAAACTCGGAGATTCTCAACCATATTAGCGCGTTTCTCCTCGTCTATGACTATTTGCCTGGGTGGACGTACCTTCACCCATTTCTGCGGAAACTTCCCGCAGATAAAGCCGCCGTTGGTTTCAGGCTGTTCCATGATGATGCACTCGTTCGGATGCTCTGCCGCCAGCTTGCGCAGCGCGTTGATCCACCGGCGTTCGTCCGAGGACATATATGCCCACCCTGGTTCACAGTAATTGATGCAAGTCTCCATTCGTTTTCTCCTCTTATCACTTTTCCTGTGGAAAAGATAACCGTTTAGCTCAATTTTCCTGAGCTCAAATTACTGAGCTCAATTATCCGAGCTCGCTTCATCCTCCACGAACGTAGTTTCATACCCATAGCGCTTGGCGATGTCCTCCAGGCTGGGCTTGACATCAGGACTGACCTGAACAACCACCTGTTCCACCTGATCCCTCATGCCGTAGAAGTTCTTCGACCTGAAGATGTACGGAACCTGGGGAAGTTTCCCCGCCATGACCATCTTCGCATCGTAGGTCTTGCATAGTTCGACGGCCCATTCGATGATCTCAGGCGTTTGCGAGGTCGCCCACCCGATTTTACGCTCACCGGCCCGCGTCTTTTGCATGGCGATCCAGGAATAGCCGGTACAAAGCATTGCTTCTTCAATCGTCGGGATCCGGCTCGTTTGAGCACAGCGCTGGAAGTATTCCACGAACCGCGTGTACAATTCCTCGTCGCTCCGAACCTTGGGGAGTGACGCTTCATACAGCAGTTCCATGATCGCCTTGTTGCTCTCCGCGAAGTCACCCTCGGTCTTAATGAATTGACCTTTGATCCCAACCATGTCAATGCCCTTCTTCGCGTTCTCCACAATCATGGCGCGGGAACGTTTGCTTGCTTTTTTTTCAGCCTGTCGCCGTTTCTTCTCCTCTTCTGGTAACCTGGGCCGACCAGTCGGGCGCTTGACCTTCTGCTCTTCCATGCCCTACCCCCTATTCCAATAGCATGTCCTTGATTCTGCGCTTTTGTTTGGGCTCAACAGCCACATAGTCCTTCTCCGTATAGATGTACGTCCCGCAATGCCCCGGCTTTATACCCGAATCGCACCACAGTTTCTTTCCGATCTGCCGAGCCCGCCAGCAGAACGCATAGTCCTCTGACAGTCTCGGCATCGGGTCAAAAGGTCCTTGCTTGAACGCCAACGTGATTTCCTTGATCATGTCCACGCTTATGATACAACACGCCATGCCCGCGCCCGCGATCTCAAAAAGGTCATCCTTCAGGTACTTCTTGCATACTTCAGAATGTTCGTGAGCCCCATCATTATCCTGCATCCATTCCAGCCTGCTCAATATCGTGGGCTCAACAGGCGTGTTCCGTGTGAAGCACAACCCGGACACAAACTCGATCCCATTGGGCTCAACATCCTTTATCAATCGGCTCAGTGTGTCCGGCGCAAGCACCATGTCAGAATCAAAGAATACCAGATAGTTAAACCCATTTTCAATTGCGTTCAAAGCAATCTGGTTCCGCGCAATGTAAACCAACGAGCCCGTCCTGACATTATACGAATATTGATTGTTGGGCTCATAACTGAGCCCAAGCACACTTGTGAAGAATGGCGCTGATACATCATGTACGGTCGGGATGCCCACCATGATTCTGCTCATTCTATTTCCCTCCCGCGAATAGTCACCAATCTGGCGTACTTCATCCTTGCCCCATCCAGGTCCCCGTCCCTTGCCTGCTTCCACAATGCGCTTTTTTGCGTCGGAGTCAACGAATGGCTGTTCTTAATCATCCGCGTGAATGATTCTATCGCCAGATAATGACTGCTAGGAACCGTGCTAACCGTCTTTATAATTGCTCCACGCCTCATCCTATCCACCTCGCTACCGCTACCACTGCTGCAATTCCACCAGAAAATACGAACAGTGCAATGCCGATCAGTACCAACACCATAATGACGCACAAAAATTTGTTCATGCTATCCCTCCTTCGGCTCAATCGCCCTATAAATTACCCTATCCCCGTTTTTCAGCCAAATCATAATGGCGTTTGGTACACATCCCGCATGGGGAAAATCAAACATACCGTTTAATCTACCCTCATACACAGCGGGGCGATAGTCGCTGACGTTTTCGCGCCCTATTATGCTGACTGCCTTTTCGTAAATCTCGCCGTATGTCATATTCCCTCCTTCGGCTCAATGCCCAACTTCTGCGCAATGTCGGCGGGGATGGGTTCAAACGCTTTCGGTGTAAACGCCGCCGTTTTTAAGTAACCCTCTTTATTGCCCGTGAAATATGGTTCGAGTTCATATGCCCGTCCGGCTACCTTTATTTGTTCCAGCCATTCAAACCATGTCGGATAAACCGGCTCCGGGTGTTCTGCCGCCCATGCCGTGACATTTGCTTCTACAACTTCAGGGTCAATATCATCCTTCATATTGAAAAAGCCAGCGCACACGTTCCCATTGACAACGCATCCTATTTTCTCGTTTCTTTCGCAATGTTCGCACATCCTGCGCCAGTCCTTCATCGTCTGCACGAAATCCGACACTATCTCGCCTCCTGTTCTTCGTCTTCCTGCTGATGCCATTCCCAGATCAACACTTTAAGATACTCGCCAAACGGAATACCACCAAATTTATCTTCTTCACGGATTTTTTCACACAGCCACGCCACCGGGATAGCGTCGATGGTGGGGGCATCCACGATTTCCTCTTGAAAATCTATCGGCAAATACATCGTAGTGCTGCCGAGATTCTTGCTGACTTGTCGAAACAGCGCGTCAGCATCAATCAAACGAGCCATACTCTCACCCGTCCTTCTTCGGATACTTCCCGCACCCGTGTTTCTCCGGGCAGCAGTGCAGCACGTCGCACTTTGGCTTAAACTGCGTCGTGACCAGCGCCATCCACTCAGGCGAATAGTCGGTAAGTGCGATCAGCACATCGCCGAACAACTCTCGATACTCCCAGTACGCCCTCTGGCACATCCGCTGCCGCGACATGTCGATCAGGTTGCGAAGATTGTGTTTGCACACGATGCGCGTGGTCATGCCCAGCGGCAGGAGGAGGGCCGCGTCCTCGCGCGGGATGTTATACGCCTCTACAAGCCCTTTGATGGAACTGCGTATTCTCTCCATCGTTGTGTCGAAATACTCCTGCGCAAATTCGTTTTCTGTGATACTCGGCGGGGTCACGTACTCAAACTCACCATAGTTGATGTATCGCGTGGAGGCTTGTAACCTCGTCGGCATCCCGCCGATGTGGGTGTACCACTCTCGCATCACCCGCGCGGAGTATCCATCAAGTACCATGTGAACGTCAGGAAACTCAAACGTCCTGCCATGTCCGCTTTCGATGCAGTCCCAACCGCGCTTGTAGTTCTTCGCGTCATCCGTCGTATCTGCTCCCCAGCATATACCAGCCCTCGCGCCGATCAGTGTGATCGGGTTGTGAGTTGTCTCGGGCATGATAGTTACTTTTCCCATAGTTCCTCCTTTGACAATCCCCATATTTTGCCGCTTTGTTCACTCGTTATAAAATCATCAAACATCCATTCTGCATCTTCACGTTGCGCCCATTTCCAGCCAGTGTGTGTAGACGAATTCAACACAGCGCCACTTTGAGCCATCGGTGATACATTGCGTACCCCCCCCCTTAAATTATTTTTGTCAGTTGCAATTTGTGAGATAGAATCGCATGATTGTGTCAGCGCGTCCATCCGTTGAGATACCATTGCATTGCTTCGCCGCTGGTCTTGAAGTATGCTCTGCCCCCCCCCCGATATTTCTGCGCACTTCAACATCGGGGCTGTCATCAAAGTGCTTCGTTGACCCAATTCCGGAGTACCCCCCCCCATAATTTTCTGGCACGCCATCATACAGCTTAAATTTCGTGTCAGCGTTCGGGTCGAGTATCTTGATCTGACCAGGGTGGTTATCAATCATGCGCTGAAACGCACGAATGTACAGTTCCTTATACTTGGGCCATCGCTCAAAGTCGCGGATCATATTCTTGCTGCCAGACAGTGGACAACCAATGCAACCCAATCGCGTGAACCCCTCGTCGTACAGACAACAGTGTTCTATGCCGTTCTCGTTGAGGAAATCCCACACATCTTCATCCGTCCAGTCCACAATGGGATTGACCATTGTCTTACGTGTCCTGTAGCACTGTTCGACCATTCTGCGGTTCGCGTCGTTATCGTCGTTCATGATAACATCGCCATGCTTGTTCAGCTTATACTCCGCGCCGATCTCGTCCGCAATCTTCTTCGTGCCAACAGGTTTACCACGGAATCCCACTATGCCATGCGTCGCCTTGCGGTTTATGCTTTCAGCCCAACGCACGCCTGTCACGACTATGCGCCCTTCGCCGCCAGGTTCTTTGAGATGTGCGCAGCAGTATCTTACCTTGCGCGTCGGCGGCAGAGTATGTGATGCAATCAGCGACCACATTGTGATGGGCTTGCCGTCCTTGTCGTGCTGTCTGTCAAACGATACATCGGGATAATTCCGCTTGATAAACCGCACCAGTTCAGGAGGGTCAACGCTTGTCACAGCATAGTGAGCGTCGAATTTCACCCCCCCCATTTTGCACAGATGGTACACACACTGACTATCCTTGCCACCACTAAAGGCCACATAGTAACCTTCTGGCGGTTCAAAAGACTTCAAGCGTTGAATAGCAAGTTCAACCTTGTCAGTGATACGTCCATCTGCTGTGAATTGGAGTTGCTTCATTCTTCCTCTGTTTGCCATCCTTTCTGTTTTAATCGTTTGACGAGGTTGATGCGCTGTCGTACCGTCTCCCTCACGACACCGAATTGATTTGCAATAGCCCGAAGTGTCATACCTTCTTCGTATAAACGAACCATCTCACGATCATTCTCGTTTAGCGTCCGAATTTTCCCCATACTCCCTCCATTCAATCATACGTTTACCCGAACATCCGCACGATCAGTTCCGATACACGGTTCGCCGTAATCATTGCAAATTCTGCGTTCTGCGCCATCTGCTGTTCAAAACACTCCACGGGCGGTATTGGCGGTTTATCCTCATTTTTCGTGCGCGGCCCAAACAGATTTTCAAACAGCCGATCAAGCGCCAAATTCGCCTCTTTCAGCGCGTCAGACGTATTATTCGCATACACCGCTATAGTCGATTCGCGGCGCGGATTGCGCACTTCCTCGCCAGAGTACATCGGCAAATCATCTCGGTTAATCGTGGTTTCTCTCGCACAATAATCCATCATTCGCTTTCCCTCCGTTCGCCGTCCGCACAGAACCACATTCCACTTGTCTGAATTTCAACACACGGGAGCCACTTCGGTGTGCCTGACTGATCTTTCCAGTATTTGCAATCCTTGCAGTGAACCACTGGCACCGCGTCTACGGCGGGCAGATGAATCAATATAGATATAAAATCACCACAATACCGTATTGGTTCTATTGCCTTTATCGCCGCCGCCCTCAAAATCAGGTCAGCCATCACAGTCACCCTTTTCGTTTCTCGCTCCACAATGAGGGCAATAGTTCGTGGCAATGTAGTAATATCCGCTTTCACCGTTGGGCCAACAGACACGAGTTTTGTTCATCGGCACACCACACACTGAACAGCACACGATACCATCAGAACCCACACACTCCCACCGTCCGCGCCGCATCGGCACATAGTCCCCGGTATGCTCAATGTTCTGCATCGTCTACCTCCACAAATTCGCCGTTCACCAGCTTATACCACGTGTCAGGCTTGATGTTCTCGCCGTCCACAACAACGGCTTTCCATGCGACCAGAGCATAGCTTTCGTCGCTTTCTTCGCCCAGCGCCAGCACCGCGCCAAAGCCGCCTTTGACCTTACAACCGTTGCCCCGGGCGCAAGCAATGCCGTTCTCCCCAACCGATGATTTTCCGCGTGAAACCACGGAGGAACCGTTGCCGCCCGATACGGAGGAACCGTAGCCGCCCGATACGGAGGAATAGTTGCCGCCCGATACGGAGGAACCGTTGCCGCCCGAT